>ERZ825324.765-NODE-765-length-42609-cov-3.802251_pt1 | contig 42609 bp, 35 predicted proteins | sample MGYA00519859_ERZ825324 | MGnify/ENA primary metagenome ERZ825324 (study PRJEB31778, sample SAMEA3449198) | human gut metagenome | biome: human gut; feature: human-associated habitat; material: faeces | place: United Kingdom | collected 2010/2012 ...
CGAGCCCGTCCTGTTCGACACGCCGCCGCAGGGGTATGTTTCCGGCAAAAAGAACGTCATGGGCGTGCGTCCGATGGACATCGTCTTCGACGCGGAAAGCCCGATTCGCGCGACGATTCGGCGCGATACCTTCCTAGGCAACCAGTACGACTATCAGGTGGAACTGATGGGCCGGGAGCTGCGCGTGGAGCGCAACGCGCTGGATGTGCTGGCCGATCCCACCCGCTACGAAGCCGGGCAGGAGGTCGGGCTGAAATTCCTCAACGTCAAATTCTATGAAGAGGAGGCAAAAGCATGATGGGCACCAAGCGCCGCGCCAGCCGCGATATGGCGCGCATGGACGGGAAACATTTCAGCCTCGATTCGGTGCTGACCGTGCTTTCCTTCCTGATTTTGGTCGTTGTGGTCGTCATCCCGATGGTGATGATCGTTTACAACACGTTCTTCTACGAGGGCAAATTCGATATCAGCCTGTTCACCCAGATCATTCTCGACCCCGGCAACGTGGCCGCCATGTGGAACACCATCAAGATCGCGCTGCTGGTCACGCTGTTCGGCACGATCGTCGGCCTGTTCTTTGCGTGGCTGCTCGGCCGAAGCGACATCCCCCTCAAGGGGCTGATGCGCTCCATGTTCACCATTCCGTACATGTTCCCGCCGTTCTTCGGCGCAATGGCGTGGGAGCTGCTGCTTTCCCCGCGCTCCGGCTACCTGAACAAATGGCTGATGGCCACGTTCGGGCTGTCCAAAGCGCCGTTTAACATCAACTCCATCGGCGGCATCATCTTTGTGGAATGTTCGTATTACTTCCCGTTCGTGTTCATGCAGGTGGTCTCCGCGCTGGAGCGCATGGACCCGACGCTGGAGGAATCCGCCCGAATCGCCGGCGCAAAGCAGTGGTACGTCATCCGGCGCATCACCATGCCGCTGGTTCTGCCGGCCACAAGCGCGGGCGCGCTGCTGATTCTGACCAGCTCGCTGTCCCACTTCGGCGTGCCCTCCATCCTCGGCTTCAGCAAGAAAATCTACACCCTGCCGACCCGCATTTACCAGTTGATTTCCCGCGCGAGCGGCTCGTTCCAAGGCATCCGCGAGGGTGCGGCGCTCTCCATCCTGCTGGTGATCGTCGTCATGCTGGCGCTGTGGCTGCAAAAGATCGTTCTGCGCTCGGGCAGCTACGACATCATCAAGGGCAAATCCATGCGTCCGATGCTCATCAAGCTGCGCGGCGCCAAAATCCCCCTGCTGGTGATCTCGCTGCTGTCGCTGGTTGTCATCGTGGTCGTGCCGCTGGTGATGATTATTCTCGTCGGCCTGCTCAGGGCTTACGGCCTGCCGCTCAAGCTTGAAAACTTCACGTTCGACAACTACATCAACCTGTTCAAGTCGAAGATGGTCAAGGACAGCGTGGTCAACTCGCTGACCCTGTCGGTCTCCGCGGGTCTGATCGCCATGTTCCTGGGCGTGATGATCGCCTACGTCATCCAGAAGATCCGGCCGAAGGGCAAGACGGTGCTGGAGATCATCTCCATCCTGCCGTATTCCATTCCCGGCATCGTGCTGGCCATCGGCGTCATCCTCTCCTGGAGCGGCGCGTTCGGCATCAACCTGTACAACACCCTGTGGATCATCCTGATTGCGTATATCGCGCGCTACCTCGCCTTCTCGATGAAGTCCGCCTCCGCGTCCCTGCAGCAGGTTCATTATTCGTTGGAAGACGCGGCGCGCACCTGCGGCGCGACGCATTTTGAATCCCTGACGGACGTGACCCTTCCGCTGATTCGCCCGGCGATGATCTCCGGCTTCTTCCTGATCTTCCTGCCGGCCATGCGCGAATTGACGACCTCCGTTCTGCTCTATGGCCCGTATACCCGCACGCTCGGCGTAGCCATCTACTCCCTGCGCAGCGACGGCTATATTGTGGATTCCTCTGCGCTCGCGTCGCTGGCGATTGTGCTGATTATCATCTGCAACACGGTCGTCAACGCGATTTTGAAGGACAGGAAGAAGGTGTAACAGATGGATCAAATTGTTCTCAATCATGTCACCAAGCAGTTTACCACCAAAACGCTGGGCACGGTAACCGCCGTCAACGATTTCAATCTGACCATCAAAGAGGGCGAATGCTTCTCCTTCCTGGGCCCCAGTGGCTGCGGCAAGACGACCACGCTGCGCATGATCGCCGGATTCGAGGATCTGAGCGACGGCGAAATCCACCTGTGCGGCCGACCCGTCAGCATCAAGAGCAAAAACCTGTATGTGCCGCCGGAGGAGCGCGGGCTGGGCATGGTGTTCCAATCGTTCGCGGTATGGCCGCACATGAACATCTTTGAAAACGTGGCCTTCCCGCTGCGCGTGCGCAAGGTGCCGAAGGCGGAGATGATCGAGCGCGTGAAAATGGCGCTCAAGCACACCAGTCTGGACGGCATGGAAAAGGTCTATCCGGGCAACCTCTCCGGCGGACAGCAGCAGCGCATCGCGCTGGCGCGCGCCATCGTCACCAACCCGAAGGTCATGCTGCTGGACGAGCCGCTTTCCAACCTCGACCCGAAGCTGCGCGAAACCATGCGCTTTGAGATCAAGGAGCTGCAAAAGAAGTTCAACTTCACGATCATCTTCGTGACGCACGACCAATCCGAGGCGATGGCGCTTTCCGACCGCATGATGGTCATGGACATGGGCAACATTGTGCAGATCGGTACGCCGACGGAGCTTTACAATCGCCCCGTCAACCGCTTTGTGCACAAATTCCTCGGCCAATCCACCTTCACCGACGTTGTGATTCAAGACGGAAAGGTGTATGCGAAGGGCGATATGGCGCATCCGCTGCCTGTCGCACTGCCGGAAAACGGCGAGCGCGAGATGGTCATGGCTACCCGCCCGAACCAGATCGAGATGAACCACACCGACGGCTACAAGACCAAGGTGGAAAAGCGCATCTTCCTGACCAACTACACCGAATATCTGGTGCGCGTGGGCGACCAACTGCTTCAGGTTCAGACGCCGCACCGCAACGCCTTTGCGCAGGGCGAGACCTGCTACCTGAAATTCCCCGGCATCATGTGGTATGGCAGGGAGGACGAGCAGGCGGAGGCCGAGCGCAACCGCCGCCAGTTGGTATAATACTAATTCTTGTTAAAATGGCTTAATCCGCGCACCATCTTTTTCGCTCTGACTTTGCCTCGTTCCGTTCAACGTACCTCCAGTACGCCTCACTTCACTTGGCTTCGTCAGAACAAAAAATCTGATGTGCTCTGTTAAGCATTTTAACTGCGAATTCGTATAAAACCGGATACAAAAAGGGACTGTCGAGCAGACAGTCCCTTTGAATGATCAATCCATGAGCCGAAAACAAATACTGCACAAAGTGCGGGCGCGCGATGGGCTCAGCCCGCCTCGTACACCTTTCGAACGTCCTGCCGCCTGCCCCCGATGAGAAAACGACAGGCCAGCAGGGTGGCGGCGCCGCCGAGCGTGACGCACCAGCGATAGTCGAGCACCTCCCCCAGAAAGCCCATCAGCAGGGAAAAAACGCTCGCCCCGGCGGTGAGAAGCACGCTGTTTAGGGCGTTGACGCGCGAGCGGAGTCTTTCGGGGATGTAGCGCTGGACAGCGGAGCTTCGCAGAATGGCGCTGTTGCTGCCGAGAAAGCCGCAGATGGCGCGGTTGACCAGCATCAGCGGATAGGGCAGCCAGAGCAGACACATATCCATGACCTCATACACCTGATAGACGAAGAACACGAAGCCGTATTTCTTTTTGTCGGGGAGCTTGAGCCGGTATTGCACCGCGCTGCCGACGGTTCGCCCGGCGAACTCGACCACGGAGAACGCGGCGTACATGGCGGCGGTGAAGCCGGGAAACGTGCGAAAGAAGGCGACTAAAATGGGCGAGAAACCGTTGGCAACGCCGTTGGTCACCGCCATGTATTCGTACATGCTGCGCAGACCGCGCTCCTCTTTCAAATACTGCACGGCTTCCCGAATGTCGCCGCCCCACGCCTTGAGCGAATAGGGCGCGCGCTGCTGCCGCGCCGTTTCATCCAGACGGATCAGGCTCTCCGTTGCGGCCGCGGCCAGCGAGAAGACGCTTTGCGCAATCAGAATCCATGCCACGCCGAGGGTATCCAGAAGCACGGCGGCCAGCGGCGTCATGGCGACCTTCAAAATCGGGTAGAGCATGGAGGACACCGCGTAGCCCTTTTCCTCGGCGCCCTCCGGAATCAGCTCCGGATAGATGCTGGTGAACGCGAGTTCATCCACCGCGCCAAGGCAGGCCAGCAGCAGGGACAGCGCCAGATAGCCGACATAGGAAAAATCAAAGGCCATCAGCCACAGCCCCATCCCGGCCAGCAGCGCGGCGTTTGCGAGATCGCCCGCGACCAGGAAGGCTTTGCGGGGGAGCCGATCCATGAGCGGCGCGATCAGCACCGGGAGCAGCAGATACGGCAGAAGCTGGATGGCGACAATCAGGGCGGACGCCAAGGTGCTGCCGGTTTCGTCGAACACGAGAAACGCCAAGGCAAAGCTGCCCGCGATTGCGCCTATCGTGCCCATGGCGGACGCCAGAATCACCAGACGGAAGTTTCTTGTCCAGAGTTTCGCTGTTTTCATGTCCATCACCTCTGCAAACAGTGTAGCAGAACGGTGAAGGAAAAAACAGCCTGTACATTTGGGAAAGTCATGCCGAATATACGGGCTGAAATATGCTTTACAGCGGTTTTTCAGGAAAATATGCTTCCAGCAGCTCGCAGGCCTTTTTATACTGCCGGGTTGCTTTATACCATTCCAGCACCCAAGGAAGATGGAAGAGCGCATAGCCAAGCGGCAGTTCGTTTCGGAGGCGGTCGAAGCTGTCCAGCAGCAGCGTGCCGTACTCGTTCCGGGTCAGATAATCCGGGTATTCCAGCCGATACCGAACGAGCCGGAGCAGCCGCAGGGCAAGCGCGCGGTCGATCTCGTCGATGTCCATGGCCTCCGCCCGCGTCAATGCGTGCAGCGCTTCCTCGCGCCGCCCGGTCTTCTCGCAGCAGATGGCCAGCTTGTGCAGCGCCATCAGGGTGGGCTGCTCCTGCCCGGAAAACCAGGCGTAGGCCTCTTCATAGCGTCCGGTTTCGATCCACGCCGACGCGGTGTTGTAGCCAATCGCCCGCAGGGCGCTTTCATCCTGCAAATCCTCCGCCAGCCGCCGCCCCACCCGATAGTGGCGCTCCATGTTGGGCAGATCCTGCCGGTTGCAATAGGCGTTGCCAAGAAAGAGCTTCGCTTCCAGCATGAGCCGCACCGCGCCCTCCCTGCCGGCAAGGTCGTAGGCGGTCTGCAAGGCGTCCACGGCGGCGGAATAGCTGCCCGCGTTGTAGTCGGCAATGCCCAGCATCAGGTGGGTGTATGCGTTGGGCATGAGCCGCACGGCCTCGGCCTCCTGCCGCTGTAAAATCCGCTGGACGGCCAACTGCCGAACGTCCATGCAGGGTTCCAGCGCGGGCTCCAGCGGCGTTTGGGCGGAAAGCAGCGCCAAATCCAGCCACGCGGGAACGGCGCGATACCGCTCGATGTCCCCTTCGCGCAGCAGGCCGCGCAGTTGGCCGCGCCTGCCGGTCAGCAGCAGCTCCCAGCCCCGCTCCGCCAGCCCGGCAGCCTCCCGCTCGACCTCCCGATTGCTTTCGAGGTTCAGCCGCGCCAGAAGAAGCCGCAGAACCTCCTCGGACGGTTCGGCCCTGCCGCTCTCAATTTTCGATAGATAGGATACCGTGCAAATCCCCTTGCACAGCCCCGCCTGACTCCAATTCCGCCGCACCCGCTCACGATAGATGATGTAGCCTTGATAGTTCATCGGTTTTCGCACTCCAAACGCTGTTCCGGTTCAGCCGTCGTTCTTGGTCGCAACGCGCATCCGCATTTTCCCCGTGCCGGAGATTGGAACGGATGCATGCATTGTAACACAAACGGAGGCGCAAAAAAAGCCTGCCGTCTGCATCAAGCAGGCGGCAGGCTCAGGTTAAAACAGATTACTCAATCGCAATGGCGGTGCCGACGGGCGATTTATGAACGTCCTCCTTCGGAACCAGAACGGTCAACACGCCGGATTCGTACTTCGCCTTGATATCCTCAGGCTTCACGTCGCCGACATAGAAGCTGCGAGAGCAGGAACCGGCATAGCGCTCCTGACGCAGAATACGCCCCTTCTTGTTCTCCTCGTCCTTGTCAAGCCCCTTCTCGGCGCTGATGGTCAGATAGCCATCCCGCAGATCGAGACTGATTTCATCCTTCTTGAAGCCGGGCAGCTCGACCGCCAGACGATACGCCTTCGCGTCGTCCGTCTCGCGAATATCGGTCTTCATCAGGTTTCTGGCGTTCTTGCCGAACAGCGGGTTATGAGAACCGAAGAAACCATTGTCAAACAGGTCGTCAAACATATTTTCACCATACACAACAGGCAGCATAGCACATTCCTCCTACCTATGATTCAATATCTATCTGGAAAGCTTTGCTTTGCAGAAGAATCTGCAAACAAGCACGGCTTACTTGTCTCGCGGGATGCAGGCGTAGACCACGGCGCTGACGCCTTCCAGCAGGAAGACCAGCCCGACCGTCACGCCGATTGCCGCAACGCTCACCCACGGATCCATCATGCAGACGAACCCGGCCGCGATCAGAATGACGCCGACGGCCAAAATCCATCCCCATCCGCGAACGCCACAGGCGCGCAGATCAAACGCGCTGACGAACCGCGAAACGCCGGAAAACAGCAGCCACAGCGTAAACAGAAACGGCAGCGACATCATGGTGAACCACTGGTTCAGCAGCAGAAACAAGGAAAGGATGACGGTCAACACGCCGTCAAGCAAAAGCCAGCCCGAGCCGAGCATGAACCCGCTCGTCGTTGCAAACACAACGATCTCCATCACGCCGGACAGCAGCATCAACACGCCGATCATCAAACCGGCGGTCATGGCGGCGATGTCCTGATTGCACAGGCAATAGACGCCCAATGCTATCAGGAGCACACCGGCTATGATATTTAACACTTTCATTGATTTTGAAACCATCATCATTTGCGCCTCCCTTTTATGGCCTTTCCTTTATTTCTGCGGATAGTATAGCTTTTTATGCTTGAAATGAAAATGGTTCGACAGTATAATAAAGAAAAAGCTGCTTGTGCTTTCAGCACAAATGAAGGAGGCAAAACCGTGGAAGCCGTCAAACAGAAAAACTACAGCGCGGACGCGCTGCTGGCCGAGTTCTTCGCGCAGGATGATTTGAAAAGCCTGGCCGCAGACGCCGGAGCGCTGCTGGACTGTCCGCTGCTTGTGCTGGACGACACGTTTCACGTGGTTGCGTATCATCGGCCGCTGGGTTTTTCCGATCCGCTTTTTCAGGCGTCTGTCAGCCGCGGCGAAATCACCTATGAAGCCGGCGCCATTATCAGCCGAAGCGAAGCGCTGATGGCGGGAACCGCCGACTACGTAAAACTGGAGGACAGCGTCTATCGCCGCCGCTTTGTGCCGCTGATCAGCTCCGGTGTTCGGCTCGGTTTCCTGATTTGCGTAGATACGGACGGGCATCTGCAAAAAATCCCGCAGGAAACATGGAATACGGTCGGGCAGATTTTGGCGAAACAGGCGTTTATCGAAACAAGCCGCCACGATAAGCCTTTTGAAACGGCCGAGGATATTTTAATGCATCTTTTAGACGGCCGCTTTTCCTCCGCGCTGTATTTCCAGTTGCAGGCCTCCGGCACATACCTCGCCGATTTTCATCCCACGGGCTTTGCGCTGATTGATCTGACCGCTTACCACGACGAATACCTTGGAAAACGGCATTTGAAGGATGAACTCGGCGCAAGGTTTCCGCAATCCCACTCCTTCCTGTATCGGGGGGACGTGTTTCTGTTTCTGTATGGCAAAGCGGATTTCAACGGCTTCTCCGCATTAGCGAAGGAATTTGAGTTGAAGGTCGTTTTATCAGACGATCTTGACGATTTATTCAGTCTCCCGGCGCTTTACCGCACGGCGCACGAGGCGCTGGAGCTGATGACGGATCGCCGCTTTCACAGCGGAAGCGTCTGCACGGTATCCCAGCTCAGAACGCCGCTGCTATTAAAAAACGTCGAGGGGCGCGACGATTTGATCGCAAGGGAAATTCGGGTGATGGCGGCGCACGACAAGAAAAAGGATACGCAGTATTGCGAAACGCTCTACCACTACCTGACCTGCTGCCGTTCGCTCAAAAGAACCTGCGACGCGCTCTTCACCCATCGCAACACGGTGCTTTACAGGATTCGAAGAATACAGGAGGATTTCAACATTCCGCTGGACGAGCCCGCCGTTCACGCGGATTTGCTGCTCGGGGTTTCGCTGATCCTGTTCGAAGAGAAGGGCCCCGATTTCTTTCTGCGTCCCCTTTATCCAGGCGAGAGCGGAGAATAACGGGCAGATACGAGCACTTGAAGCGCGCCCCATTCGAAGGAGGAGACAGCGGAGAGCATGCCCACCTGTCTTTGACCGAATTGAAAGCGCGGCTGGCGGAAAACGTTTCGCGGATTGACGCGATGATTGATTTCGTGAGCGAGGAAGAGCTGTTTCAGCCGCATAGGAGAAAGTGGGCGGACGACGCCACCCAAACGGCGGTGTGGGCGGTTTACAAGTTCATTCATGTGAACACTGTTGCGCCCTTCGGGACATTCAGAACGAAGATTCGAAAGTGGAAAAAGTCGGCGATGTAAATTTCAATCGAACTAAGAAGTAAAGGAGATGTTTTCTATGCAGAGGGACGAAATTGTCAAAAGGTATTTTCAGGCGTGGCTTGACCCAAATATCGAGCCGTTGGGGAGCATCTTTTCCGAGGACATTGTATACAGCGAGTGCTATGGACCCGAATATCGTGGCTTATCCCAAATCTTGAAATGGTTTGCGGATTGGAATAAGAGCGGCAGAGTCTTGAAATGGGATATTAAAAAATTCATTCACCAAGGGATGTTTACCGTTGCAGAATGGTATTTTGAGTGTGATTATAACCATGAAATCGGCGGGTTTGACGGCGTATCAATCATAGAATTCAACGACGATATGAAAATCGTGAATCTAAAAGAATTTCAATCGAAGGCTGAACACTATTTTCCGTATCGGTAAGGCGTTTGTGTCGATTATTGGGGGCATACGGTGCCGAAGAACATGTCGATTTTAGGAGTGATTCCCTAAAAAGAAATATGCGACAAAATTCAAGCGACTACTTGATTTGCATCGCAAAGTGTGGTACGCTCTTATCATCAGTACACCGGTAAGCCGGAAAAGGGAGGTCATCGCTTGAACGAAGACAAGAAAACCGAAAGAAGAAGGGAAATCATCGCCGTCTGCCTTGATTGCTTTGTTGAAAAGGGGCTGACGATCACCACCACAAAGGATCTCTGCACGGCGGCGAAGCTGCAAAACGGCGGCATCTATTATTATTTCTCCACCAAGGAGGAAATCGTGCTCGCCTGCGCCGAGGCGGCCATCGAGCGGATTGAAAAGGGCGCGTTCGGCATCGTGTTTGAGGATATCCAGGATGTCAAGAGCATGATGGATCGCCTGGGCGCGCTGGCGGATAAAATGTCGCCGACCATGCGCTTTCTGGTCAGCGTGTGCGTGTCGCGGGAATACGGGGAGAAGGTCAAATTTGCCCTGAGCCGCCTTGCGTCCAGATACCCCTATTACACGGAAAAAATCGCGGCGGTTCTGGATTGTACGCCCGTCGAGCCGTTCGTTCACCTATCGATTCTCGCCCTCAACAACTATATGATCTTTGCCGAGCGCGCGCTGTTTACCCCGCAGATCGAAGCCGCAAAGAGAGAACTGCTGAGACTGGCCGAAAGGAAGGGGGAAAAGCATAGCGGCCTTCTCGATGAAGGAAGGGCATAATTTTTCGGGGAACCGTTGCACTTTGGTAAGAGATGGAAAAGGGAGATGTCACCATGAAAAAAAGCCTTGCAACCCTATTGACGGCGCTGATTCTGTTTTCCTGCGGATGGACCCCCGCCTGCATCGCCGAACCGACCGAGACGGACGCTGTTTGGGAGCAGGTCAGCGAGGCGTACATCTACGCTTTCCCGCTGGTGCTGACCGACGCGACGAAAACCATGTCAACCAATACGGACGGAAGCGTAACGGGGCGCGCGCCCGTCAACCAGATCAACCATGCCAAGAAGCTGGCGGACGCCTCCTTCCGCACCGTCGTTACGCCGAATGTGGATACCCTCTATTCGCAGGCGTGGCTTGATATCGGCGCGGAACCCATGGTGTACGTCCTGCCGGAAACGGATCGTTTCTGCAACGTGCAGCTTTTGGACGCATGGACGAACACCGCCGCCGTGCTGGATCAGGCAGGCACATACATCATCGCGCTCCCGAGCTGGACGGGCGAGCTGCCCGAGAACGTGACCCGCGTGGACGTGCCCACCGAAACGGTGTGGTCGATTGCCCGCGTCGTGCTCTCCGGAAACGAGGATCTGCCCAACGTATACGCCATTCAGGATCAGATGCGGCTCCTTCCGCTCTCGGCGTATTTGGCGGGCGGCGACTATGCCGCGCCGGCGGGCACATATACTAAGGAAAACGACTTTGTTCCCGTGAACAAGGTGCTCTCCATGCCGCCTGCGGAGTTCTTCAACACGGCCAACGCGCTGATGCAGGCGAACCCGCCCGCCGAGGCCGACGCGGCGCTGCTGGAAAAGCTCGCCGCCATCCACGTGGGGCCGGGCATGACCTTCGACGCATCCATTCTGGGTGCGGACGCCGCCGAGCGCTGGACGCAGATGCTCAAGGGCATGCGCGCCACGCTTTCCGCCGAGAGCGCGAAATACGCCCAAAATCTCGGCCAGTGGATCTATTTCGGCAGACCCATCGGCGATTTCGGAACGGCGTATACCTACCGCGCCATGGTGGCGCTGGTCGGGCTGGGCGCGAACACGGTCGATGTGGCGATCTATCCCAAGACGCATACGGACGCGGCCGGCGCGGCGCTGACCGGCGAGAAGACCTACACGATCCACTTTGAAACGCTTCCGCCGACGCTGGAGGGCGGCTTCTGGTCGGTGACCGCCTACAACGAGGAAAACTTCCTCATCGACAACCCCATCGACCGCTACTGCGTCAACGACCGCTCCGCCTATCGGCTGAACGAGGACGGCACGCTGGATATCACCCTGTCGAAGGAAGCGCCGGAGGATCCCTCCAACTGGCTGCCCGTTTCCGACGGAGAATTCCATCTGTTCATGCGCATCTATCTGCCGGATATGAACGCGCTGGATGCGTGGCAGGCTCCCGTCATCCACATTCAGGAATAACCGATTCTCAGGAGGAATGATTCGATGGAACGTTGGATAGCGATGCTCCTTGCCGCCCCGATGCTCTTTTCCTGCGCGATGGCGGAAACCGGCGGGCTCAACCTGAATCGCGAGGTCAAACCCGCCACGGCGTTCACGGCGCAGGCAAACGCCGCGGTCTATGACGAGCTGGATTTCAGTGACAAGCAGGAATATGCGTTCGCCACGCGCGGCCTGATCGACGCGCCGGAAACGCTGGAGCTGAAGGACGAAGATGGAAGGATGATTTGGAGTCAGGATGCCTTCGCGTTTCTGAACGATTACGAGAAAGCGCCCGACAGCGTGAACCCCAGCCTGTGGGAGAACACGATAAACAACCACGTCTACGGGCTCTTCGAGGTGGCCGACGGCATCTATCAGGTGCGCGGCTACGACATGGCCAACCTCACCGTCGTCAAGGGCGACACGGGCTGGATCGTCTTTGATACGCTGATGAGCGTGGAATGCAGCCAAGCCGCCATGCAGCTCATCGAAAAGAACCTCGGCCATTTCCCGGTCAAGGCCGTCGTCATCTCTCACTCCCACGTCGATCATTTCGGCGGCATCGCCGGTGTGATGGCGGCGGAGGATAAGGCGGACGAGACGCTTTCCATCGAGGAGCAGCTTGCCAGCGGCAAAATTCCCGTCATCGCGCCCGCAGGCTTTACGGAGCACGCCGTGAAGGAGAATGTCTACGCCGGAAAGGGCATGGGCCGCCGCAGCAACTATCAGTACGGCATTTTGCTCAAACCCGGCGTGACCGGCAAGCTGGCGCAGGGCATCGGCATGGGGCAATCCGTCGGCACGATCTCCTTTATGACGCCCAGCTATGAGATTAAGGAATCCGGCGAAAGGCTGACCATCGACGGCGTGGAGCTGGAATTCCAGCTCACCCCCGGCACGGAAGCGCCCGCCGAAATGAACACGTGGCTCCCTCAGCATAAGGCACTGTGGATGGCGGAAAACTGCACCGGCACGCTTCACAACCTCTACACGCTGCGCGGCGCGGAGGTGCGCGACGGCGCGGCATGGGCGAGCTATATCACCGAGGCGATTTCCCTTTATGGGAAGAATGTGGAGGTTACCTTCCAGTCCCACAACTGGCCGCATTGGGGAAACGACGTGGTGAACGATTACATGGTCAACACGGCGGCGGTATATAAATACATCAACGATCAGACCCTGACCTATATCAATCAGGGCTACACCAGCGACGAGATTTCCAACATGATCGAGCTGCCGGAAGCGCTCAATCGGATTTGGTACACCCGCCCGTATTACGGCACGGTGGCGCATAACGCCAAGGCGGTCTATCAGAAGTTCATGGGCTGGTACGACAGCAATCCTGTCAACCTGAACCCCCTCACGCCCAGCGACAGCGCGAAGAAGTGGGTGGAGTATCTGGGCGACGTGGACAAGGCGCTGCAAATGGCAAAGGCCGACTTTGACAAAGGCGAATATCAGTGGGTCGCCGAGATCACGAACGCCATCGTGTTTGCCGATCCGACGAACACCGGCGCGCGTCTGCTGTGCGCCGACGCGATGGAGCAGCTTGGGTATCAGGCAGAATCCGGCCCGTGGCGCAACGAATACCTGACCGCCGCGCAGGAGCTGCGCCATGGCAACGCGAATCTCACGGCCGCCGCGAAGAACACCGGCGAAATGGTCAAAGCGTTGTCCGCGCCGATGCTGTTTGATTATATGGCCATCGTCATGGATAAGCAGGCGCTGGCCGACGAGGATTTCACCGTGAATGTGACGCTGCCCGACGTGGGCGAGCGGCACATGCTCCGCGTGAAGAACGGCGTGCTGCTGGTCTACAAGAACACGCTGTCCGACAGCGCGGATGTAGCCGTCACCTGCCCGAAGAACGCGCTCTTTGCGATTCTGACCAACAATCAGGAAACCGTCGCCAAGGCCGTTCAAATCGAGGGCCGCGCCGAGCTGCTGACGCGGATGATGGAGAACATGAACCAGTTCCGGATTACAGGAACCAACCCCTTTAACATCATCGAGCCGTAACAACTCGCCGGATAAACGCACATCATCATAAAGGGCTGCCGCATGAAGGCCGATATGGCCTTCTGCGGCAGCCTGACTCCTTCAGTCACGGCTGCGCCGTGCCAGCTCCCTCGAAGAGGGAGCTCTTGGATCGGATTATTTTCCGTCTAAGCGATAAGTCGCGCGTTTACGCCATCCCCATCTTTTCGGCGATCTTCTGCCCGAAGGGCGTGCCCGCCACGCCGCCGACGCCCGTTTCCTTGAGGGAGACGTCCATCTTGTCGCCGACCTCGCGCATCGCCAGAATCACCTCGTCCGGCGGCACGGCCGAGCGAATACCCGCCAGCGCCATATCCGCGCTGGACATGGCGATCACGGCGCCCGCCGCGTTGCGCTTTACGCAGGGCACCTCCACAAGCCCGGCAATCGGGTCGCAGACCAGCCCGAGCATGGCCTTGATGGCGATGGCCGCTGCGTGGCAGACGGCCTGCGCGTCGCCGCCGCCCAGATAGCACAGCGCCGCCGCGCCCATCGCGCTGGCTGTGCCGATTTCCGCCTGACAGCCGCCCGCCGCGCCCGCGATGGACGCTTTGGCCGCGACGACCTGACCGATTGCGCCCGCGACATACATCGCGCGCACCATCGCCTCGTCGCTCAGCCCCTCGCGCTGCTGATACGGCAGCAGCACCGCCGGCAGAACGCCGCAGCTCCCCGACGTCGGCGCGGCGACGATGCACTTCATGCAGGCGTTGCTTTCGCCCATCTCCAGCGCCTGCGCGATGACCCCGCCGATGTAATCCCCGCAGATGGTTTTGCCCCGCTGCACGTAGGCGCGCATTTTTTCGCCGTCGCCGCCGACCATGCCGCTGGCGGAGCGGAGCTTCGGGTCATAGCCGTGCTGCGCGCGCCGGATGGCGGCGTAAAGGCCGCGCATCTTTTCAAGGGATTCCGCCTGCGTCACGCCGCGATCCACGCAGTCGCTCTCGATGATGACGTCGCAGATATCCCGGTTTTCGCTTGCCGTTACAAGCGCCTGAAGCGATTCAATGGCCATACCGATTCCCCCTGTTATTCTTCCCGCTCCGCGTCGATGAACGTCACGCGCGTGATGCCCTCGCAGCGTTCCAGCCACGCGAGGCCGTCCGGCGGAACGGCCTTGTCCGTCTCGATAATCATTACGGCGTTTCCGCCCGGATGGTCACGGTAGAGCTGCATGGTCGCGATGTTGATGCCGCGCTCGGTCAGCATGCCGGTGACCTCGCTGACGTGGCCGGGCTGGTCGATGTTCTGCACGATCAGCGTGGGCAGGTCGCCGGAAAAGTTGGCGCGCAGGCCGTTCATCTCCACCACCATGATGCGCCCGCCGCCCAGAGACGAGCCGGTCATCGACAGGGTTTTGCCGCTCCGGCCGACCAGATCCACGCGCGCGGTGTTCGGGTGTTCGCCGCCGACGTGGGACGTGGCGAAGGAGAAGGACAGCCCCGCCTTTTCCGCCCAGCCAAAGCTGCCCGCGATGCGCTCGTCATCCGGCTGAAAGCCCAGCAGACCGGCGATCAGCGCGCGATCCGTGCCGTGGCCGCAGCCGGTCGCGGCGAAGGAGCCGAACAGCGTGATATCCGCCCTGCACGGCGTGCCCTCGCCCAGCAGCCTGCGCGCGATGCGCCCCAACCGAACCGCGCCGGCCGTGTGCGAGCTGCTCGGCCCGACCATCACCGGGCCGAGAATATCGAAAAGATTCATCCGTGTTCGTCTCCTCTCGTGGTTTGTAACGTGAACGTATAGGAAATCGCGTAAAATCGCCCGCGTGAGCAGGACTTGGACGCTTTGCCGACTTCGGCGGAGGCGAAGGCGGGCTCAGCCCGCTTTTACGGGTAATCATAGCAGAAAACGCGCGGAGATTCAACCGATGCGCATGGAAAGTTTTGATTAAAATGGCCGCAAAACAGAATTTCCTCTATGAAAATGGAGGCCGATGCGGTACAATAGGATGTGCTGCAAAGCAAAAAAGAATACGGATTTGCGTTTAATGGGATGTGGAACATGTTTTCTTTGCTCAGTCAGGATATACAAAATATCATCGTTTTTGATTTGGAATGGAACCAGAGCGGCTATAACCCGAACCACCGCATGCCGCACGAGATCATCGAAATCGGCGCGTGCCGCGTGGATCGCGCGGGGAACGTGGTTTCGCGCTTCAGCGAGCTGATTCGCCCGCGCGTGTATAAGCGGCTGGATAAGCATATCAAGCAGGTGACGGGCATCACCGAGCAGGAGCTTGCGCAGGGGCGCTCGTTTTCGGATGTCTTCGGCGATTTTATCGCGTGGTGCGGCGAGGATGCGCAGCTTGTGACGTGGGGGCGGGACGATTATCCCGTGCTCAAGCGCAACGCCGCGTTTTTTATGACCCCGATGCCGTTTGCGCCGCCGATCGACGCGCAGCTCGTCTTCGGCTTCTGCTGCCTCGGCGGGGGGCACAAGCAGATGAACCTGCACGCGGCGATGGAGCTGATGAACGTCGAATTGGATGTGGCGGCGCACCGCGCGGTGAACGACGCGGAATGTACGGCGGCGCTGCTGCCCGTTGTGGATCGGGCGGTGACGGCGCTCGCGCCCGAGCGGCGCATGCAGCTTGAGCACATTTTGGAAAAGGAGAGCCGCATTGCCGCCTCCGCGCTGCGCTCACTGCCCACACCGTACATGTTTCAGACGGACGCGCTGGCGGATCAGCGGCTGATGAGCCTGCCCTGCCCCGCCTGCGGCAAGCGAACCGCGTTTGATACGCCGTGGTTTGACGGCGGGCGGGAGCGCTATCTGGCGATTTCCGTCTGCCCGCAGCACGGCTTTGTCTACGGGCAAATGCACTTCAAGCGCACGAGCGCCAACACGCTGATTATGCACCAGCGCGCCTATCCCGCCAGCCGGGAGGACGTGGAAGACGTGCGCGAGCGCTACCGGCTGTATCTGCTCACGCCGCCGAAAAAGCGCCACCATCGGCTGAATATGGAAGAGATCGTCGAAAAGGCGGAAAAGGCGAGGGAATAACGCCGCATACACAAAAGAAAAGCAACTGAGGCAAAGATAATCTGCCCAAGTTGCTTTTTTTATGGATGGATTTTCGCACACGGCGGAAGGCGTTATAAGCAGAACATGAAGAACCGCAGCACGTCGTAGTATGCGTCCGAAGAGAAGCGCACCGTGCGCGGGCCGAGCTGCTTCACGCCGGGGTAGAAGCTCGCGCGGCGGGCGCGGTTGTGCTTCACAAACTCCACTTCAACGTCAAAGTTGTTCGGCAGGGCGACGGTGAATTTCTCCGGGTGGGCGACGCCGTCCGCGACGGCCAGCTCGGCCTTTTCGCGAATGCGGCGGATGGCCTCCGACGGATGGATCGAAATTGAGCCGTTGCCGCAGCCGCGGCTGACCGGCACGGTGTAAACCGCGGGGCAGAGCCGCTTGGCCTGCTCGCACACGCCCAGGTCGCCCGTCACCAGCAGCACCGGCACGTCGTAAAGCGCGGCGGCGAAGGTGTTGATGACCAGCTCGCTGGCCTGAATGCCGTTGATGCGGATGGACACGTTATCCAGATTCATCGTGTGGCACAGCGGGCTGGCGTCCGTGTTGGAGGAGGAATGATAGCCGGTGAAAATCGCGCCGGAGAAGCTCGCGTCAATGCCGGACATCATCGAGTGGATGTCGCTGCCCCAGCCGCGGAAGATGCTCACGCGCTCCGGCAGCTCGGCGGGGATCAGGTTGCGCGCGCTGTCGTGCGCGTCCTTAATCAGCAGATCCTCGCATCCGGCGGCGAACGCGCCCTCGCAGGCGGCGGCGACCTCGCGGGTCATCTGGCGGCGGAAGGGCTCGTAATCCGGCTTGCCCAGCTCGGTCTCCGCCCAGTGGGCGATGCCGCAGGTGCCTTCAATATCGGCGGAAAGAAAAATCCGGTTCAGCACAGCGCATCATCCTTTCACGCGATGTCCAGCGCGATTTCCATCATCTGGGTGAAGGAGGATTGGCGCGCCTGCGCGTCGAGCGATTCGTTCTTGCTGAGGTGATCCGAAATGGTGCAGATGGCGAGCGCGTTCTTGCCCGCGCGCGCCGCATTCAGATACAGCGCGGCGGACTCCATCTCCACCGCCAGCACGCCCAGCTTCTTGAGCTTGCCGGACATACCGGATTCGTCGTAGAAGATATCCGAGGAATACAGCGGGCCGACGGTTGGCTCTATGCCCATCCGGCGCGCGGCGGCGACGGCCTGCTCCAGCAGCTTGAACGAGCAGCACGGCGCAACGTTGCCGTCAAAGCCGAACTGGCGGCCGAAGTTGGAATTGGTGTACGAGGACAGGCCGATCACCACGTCGCGCACGTTCACGCTGTCGGACAGGCCGCCCGCCGTGCCGACGCGGATGATGTTTTCCACACCGTAGAAATTGAACAGCTCATAGGAATAGATGCCGATGGAGGGTATGCCCATGCCGGAAGCCATGACGGAGACGCGCTTGCCGTGGTACAGGCCGGTATAGCCCTGAACGCCGCGCGTGTCGTTGACCAGCACGGGATTCTCCAGATACGTTTCGGCGATGAATTTGCTGCGCAGCGGGTCGCCCGGCATCAGCACGGTGCGGGCGAAATCGCCCTCTTTGGCGGTGATGTGCGGCGTTGGGATATTCGGATTGGACATAGAAACAAGCCCCTTTCTGATTGATGTTGTTACCTCCATTATAACGGGAAACCGGCCAAAAGCCAACCATAAATCTATCGGCTCAGGCGCGCTTGGCCGAAAAACGCCCCGCGCGCGCGAAACCGGGCTGGCGCGTTTTCCCCTTCTCTTTTTTTGCGAAACATGGTATACTAACCGCGACGGAAACAAGGACGGAGGAACGTATGCGCATCGACGTTTATGATTTTGACGGCACGATTTACGACGGCGATTCCACGGTGGATTTTACGCGGTTCTGCCTGCACCGTCATCCCGCCGTGCTGGCGGGGCTGCCCCGGTTCATCGGCACATCGGTGCTGCTTGCGCTGGGCAGGCGCAATCTGACGCAGTTCAAGAGCGTGCTCTTTGGCGAAATGGCCAAGCGGTTCAGCCTTGAAAAGGAGGCCGAGCTGTTTTGGCAGGACGAACGGACGCGCGCCAAGCTGGGGCGGTGGTTTTTTGACCGGCCGCGCGATCTGCCGATCGTGATCGCGTCCGCGTCGCCGGAGTTTGAGCTGCAATACGCGGCGAAAATCCTCGGTGTGCCGCGGCTCATCGGCACGAAGTGCGACGCGGAAACCGGCGCGCTGATCGGCAAAAACTGCAAGGGCGAGGAGAAGCTGCGCCGCATCGGGGAAGCGGTCGGCGCGTTTGAAATCCGCGCCATGTACACCGACGACGCGAAGGCGGACGGCCCGCTGCTCGCCGCCGCGCAGGAGGGCTACATCGTCACGCACGGCGTTCTCGTGCCGTTTCGAGGATAAAAAGGAGAGATTCGCATGAAGAAGATGCAGGATATGGGCGGCTTCTTTGTCGCCGCCGTGACCCCGTATGACGAACAGGGCAGATTCAGCGCGCTCGCGCTCCACAAGCTGATGGACAAGACCATCGCCGAGGGCGCGAAGGGCTTTTTGATCGGCGGCAGCAGCGCCGAGTGCCCGCTGCTGACGCATGAGGAGCGCGTGGAGGGCTTGCAGGCCGCCGCGCAATACGAAAACCGCGAAAAGACGAAGCTGATGGCTTCCGTCGCCGCGATTTCGACCGACGAGGCCATCGAATACGCCAAGACGGCCAAGGCGCTGGGCTACGACGCGATGATCTCCACCGTGCCGTATTACTACAAATTCGGCATGAAGGCCATCAGCGCATATTACGGCGCGCTGCGCGAGGCCGTCGATCTGCCGCTGTTTCTCTACAACTTTCCGGGCAACACCGGCGTGGAGCTGGATATCGCGGACGACCACATTCGCGGCATGCTGACCGACGGCACGATTGCGGGCGTGAAGCAGACCAGCCTCAATCTCTACCAGATGGAGCGCATCCACGACCTGAACCCGGAGCTGGTCATCTACGGCGGGTTTGACGAGGTATACATCGGCGCGCGCATCCTCGGCGCGGACGGCGCGATTGGCTCGACGTTCAACTTTACCCTGCCGCTGTTCAACCAAATCGAGGCGGCGTACAGCGCGCTGGATATCCCGAAGGCGCAGGCGCTCCAGAAGCGCGCGAACAACATCATGCAGGCGCTCGTCTCCTGCTCGCTGTTCCCGTCCATCAAGCACATCCTCAAGACGCAGGGCGTGGATTGCGGCGGCTGCCGAAAGCCGTTCCCGACGCTCACCGAGGCGCAGAAAGCGTACATCGAGCGCGTGGTCAGAGAGAATATGTAAGGGAATCCCCCGAAGGGCGGGTCGTCTGACGTTTGTTGGGCGACCCGCTTATTTCCCTCAAAAAGCATATTGTGAAGTCACAACATTTTACTTGAAGGTTTTTCGCCCGTTTTACAAAAAAAAAAAGAAATGCACAAAAATAAAAACTATATATTGACTTCTTTGCCGCAGAAAAGATAAACTATAAATAACATAGACTATAGTTGACCAAATACGAACGACAGAAGGAGGGCTATTGCGTGTTTAAAAAGATGATTGCGATCATGACCTCGGTTATTATTCTGCTCACGCCGATTCAGGCGAGCGCCGTGACATGGGGCGAAATCGTGACCGGACTTCAGGCGAGCGACACTTTCACGTCTGGAGAGACCGCCGCGGGGCGAATGAGTGACGGCGAATACGTCATTTTCGGCGGCGAAATCGAAGATCTCGTTGAAGTGAGCGACCTGCAATTTTCCGATTCGCTCAAGGTTCTCTTCCAGAATATCGTGATGAAAGAACAGTTGAACGCCCATGCGGACAGCGGCAAGACGATTGTGATCATCTTGGGCAGCGGTTCGGAGGTTATGGATGGAGTCAGCGTGAGCGCGCATGGAAAAGATGCGAATCTGAGCCTGACTAACGAGGGCAAAATGGGTTCGCGGGATGCGGACAAAAATCCGGGCATCAATGCGGGTGCCTATGATCAGGCGCAGGCCGCCATCAAAAACAACGGTGAAATAACCGGCGGCATGAATAACGTGGCACATGGCGAAGGCAGCCGTCTTGAATTTGTCAACGACAAGGAAGGCCGGATCGCAGACGGTATGGATAACAATGCAGTGGAGAAGGGCGAACTTGTCTTTACCAACAACGGAACGATCAGCGGCAAAGATTTATTTAACGGCGCCTTCGATGGCGGCATGCTTAAGAACACCAACAACGGTACAATGAACGCAACGAACGAACTGCACAATTTGGCCGCAGACGGCGGCTTTGTCGAGAGCACCAACAACGGCACAATCAACGGCAAGGTGATGAATCAGGCCAATGATGAAGGAAGCCGAAACGTGGCCACCAATAACGGCACGGTGAACGGTCAATATGAATTCTACACCGGAGGCGGCGGAGAGGTCGTCGGCGAGAACAATGGCACGGTGAACAGCCTCTACGCCGGTGCGGACGGCGGCCGAGTCAGCGCTGTCAACAACGGAAAGGTCAAAGAAGAAATTCGCGCAGATGCCAGCCATGAGAGCATGAAGGCGGATGTGACGGTCATCAACAACGGCGAAGCGGATCGCATGAATGTCAGCGCGGGCGAGAACGGCACGCTGAATGTCGAAAACAATGGCCGACTGACAGGCGACGGAAAAACGTGGATTACAATCGAATGGGAAGACGGCGAGATCAGCAGGGAGCTGAGCGGCGAGCTGAGCATTGACGCGTGGTACAAGGGCGGGACGGCCAACGTGACCAATAACGGCAGCGCGGCCGCCGCGTTCATCGGCGCTGCGGACGGGGCAAACGCCAGCTTGCGGAACGATGGCCAGATTGGCAACGGTGAAGGCGTCCCGCTGAACAGCTATGCGGCGGAAGACGGCAGGCTGATGGTCACGGGCAGCGGTTCGCTTGAACCGTATACCCTCAAGATGGAGGATGGAACGGAGCGGACGGTCAGCATGATCGCTCAGTTTGGCGGCAACCTGTCGGCTGATGAGATCAAGCAGAGAGTCGGCGAAATGGTTCAGTTTGATTCGCCCGGCGACTATCTGGTGATGGTCATTACGAAAGATGAAAACGGGGAAGATGTTTTCCGTTATATTCCGGTGCATATCGAGAATCCACAGGATTTCGAGGATGAGGATTATGAAGCCTATCGACTCCGCCACGAGATGGAGATGAAGCGTCAGGAGGAGGCCATCGGCGGCGTATACGGCAGCCCGTACTGGGTGAAGCAGCTCTATCTGGGCTACCACAGCTACAACCTGCGCCTGTTCGTCGGCGAAACGCGCGAAAACTTCCGCGAGAAGCTGAGCTGGAGCGCGGACGGCAGCAAGAGCGTCAGCCTGCGCGTGAACGACGAAAACCCGGAGAAGCTGACGATGCGCTTTGACGAAAAGGTGCTGGAGGTGCTGGAACGCACGAACATCACGACCGTGACCCTGCTGAACAAGAGCGGCGCGGCGGTGATGCAGTACAACGTTTCCGACCTGCGCGCGGCCTACGACGGATTCGGCCTTGACGGCGCGGATCAGCTCGTCGTCGGCGGCATGGACGACGATGTGATGAAGATCGGCGCGGACGGCCAGCTCGTGCCGGTGGAATGAGCAAATGCTGCTTGTCCGGGGAGGACGAGACGGCGCATCGCGAAACGTAAGAAAGCATAAAAACAGGAGAGCTGTCGGGCGAGGGTTCGGCGGCTCTCCTTTCTGTTTTCGTGTCGGTTTTATATCGAAAAAGGGCGGCGGGAAGCGCGCGAAATCGGGTATATCTGTTTGGTTTATGACAAACAATCCGGAAAATGCGCGAAAAGGGTATATCCGTGAACAAAACGAATGAAAGACGAATGATACATGAAAAAATGCAGATGCGTACACGGAAAAAGGGCAAATTGGTCGGACGTCTCGTATAAACCAACAGTTTCTACAATGTGAAAAACAGGTTGAAATATGTCTTGACACGCCGGGGTGAGTGTGATAATCTGTTATCAAAGAAGGGACGCGGGGCAACCGTGCGCCGCGCCGCCCTCACAGGTTCGAAAAACACATGTAAGGAAGGAAGGATTTACATGGCGAAGAACATTTCCCGTAAGGAGTTCCTGAAAGCGACCGCGATGAGCGCTGCGGGCATTGGTCTGCTTGGCGCCGGCGTGCTCAACGCGAAAGCGGAAGAGGAAAAGCCGGCTCACAAAAATTCCAGCAAGTGGGTTCTGGACAGCCAGAACGTGAAGTGGGACGAGGAGCACGATATCGTCATCTGCGGCTACGGCATGGCGGGCACGGCGGCTTATATCGAGGCTTACGAAATCGACCACAACGTTGACGCTGTGATTTACGATAAGTCCGACGAAGCGAATGCGGGCGGTCAGGCGATTGCTTCCGGCCAGTGCGTCATCTTCGTTGACCCCAACGATCTGGAGACCTGGCGTACCTACATGCGCGCGATGAACGAGCCGCATGTCATTCCGGAAGAGGATTTCAACTGGCTGACCAACGAGTTCGCGACGGATCTGCCGTGGATTCAGGCGGTTCTCGAGCCGGTCGATTACGAAGTCGGCTACTCCGGCGGCGGCGCGCTGCGCTGGGGCACCCTGCTGGTCGAATTCCCGGATCTGCCGGGCGCGAACTTCGTCGGCGCGACGGGTCACTTCCGCGACAAGAACGGCGGCCTCTCCTTCGAGAATGGCGGCTGCTGGAACGGCTTTGACAAGGCTGCCCGTTATCGCGGCGCGAAGCCGCTCTACGAGCATCAGGTGATCTGCCTCGTGCAGGACGCCATCACCAAGAAGGTGGAGGGCGTCGGCGTGAAGAAGCCGGACGGCTCCGTGATCTACACCAAGGCGCGCAAGGGCGTTCTGCTGGCCACCGGCGGCTACGAGGGCGATATGGACATGTACCGCCAGTTCAACGGCGGCGACCGCATCTACAACGCGGGCTCCCCGTACGTCACGGGCGACGGCGTGAAGATGGAAATGGCGCTGGGCGCTCAGCTCTGGCATATGGACGGCCAGACCATGTCCTGCGGCTACTTCCACGGCATCAAGGTTCCGGATTTTGAGACGACGTTCATTCGTCAGTTCTATATGGCGCACGGCGCGTGGATGGAAGTCGCCGCCGACGGCACCCGTTATTACAACGAGGCGAAGTCCTATCAGCGCCAGCACATGAAGTACTACGAGCACGGCAAGTACGTCGATGTGCCGATCGCCCGTCAGCAGCCGGTTCATATGATTATGGACGACAACTGCTTCAAGGCGCAGCCGCTGGTCAACGCTTGGATCGGCTGGCCGGTGACCTGCCGCAACCCGTATCACTGGTCCGACGACAACTCCGTCGAGCTGGAAAAGGGCTGGATCATCAAGGCGGACACCATCGAGGAGCTGGCCGAGAAGATCGGCAAGGATCCGGCGAAGCTGCGCGCTGAGGTGGATAAGTTCAACGCGATGGTCGATGCTGGTGAAGACACCGATTTCGGCCGCGACATCACCACGATGGCGAAGATCGAGCAGGGCCCGTTCTACGCGGTCGAGGAAGTGCCGTCCATGCCGGCCTGCTCCGGCGGTGCGCGCCGCAACATCAAGGGTCAGGTTCTCAACTGGGACGGCGAGCCGATCGAGGGTCTCTACTCCGCCGGCGAAATCGGCTCCCTGGTCTGCAACCTGTACCAGAACGGCACCTACCTGCATGAGGCGATCTGCTCCGGCCGTGCCGCGGTGGATACCATGCTGGGCGGCCGTGCCGAGCTGACCCCGACCTTCGGCGGCGGCGCTGCTGCTCCGTGGGCTGAGGCCGCGGATGGCGACTACTCCGTCATGGTTCAGGGTCTGCATGATCCGTTCGAGGTCATCTATACCATCAAGGATAAGCAGCTTGTGGGCATCGCCGTGGGCGAGGGCCGCGAGAACATGTTCATGAACGACGAGCAGTTCGCCGCGTTCACCAAGCAGATCATCGAGACGCAGGATATGGGCGTTGACGCCGTCTCCGGCGCGACGGTTGACTGCCAGGCCATCACCGGCGGCATTATGACCGCGTTCTCTCACAAGACCTCCTAATCTTGATTTTCAAAAAATCCGGCGGGAGGCGGGCAGTGACCCGACCGACCTGAGGATGTAATCAGCCGTATCGGCCCGCCGTCTCATCAAAGAGGCGGCGGGCTTTGCTGTTTTCAGCGGCAAAGGCTTATTTCGCGCAACGCGGGAGGTGCGCATGGACGTCAAGCAGATCCAGTATTTTTCTTTGGTGAGCAGCACGGGCAGCTTCAACGCCGCGGCGAAGCAGCTCTATATCTCCGTGCCCGGTCTGGTCAAGGCGATGGACAGGCTGGAAAACGAGCTGGGCGTTCAGCTCTTTGTGCGCAGGCGTTCGGGCGTGACGCTGACCCCGGCGGGGCAGGCGCTGGCGCGCTATGCGCCGCGCTACATCCGCAAATACGAGATGATTGTCAGCAATGTCCGCAAGGCGGCGGCACAGCGGGAGATGCGCGCGGAGGTCTGCATGACGTGGGGCATGCTGAGCTTCTTCCCGCGCAACTTTCTCTCACGGTTCGTGCTCTCCAACCCGGATATGTCGCTGAGCACGCACAATTATTCTTTGCAGGAGCTGGAGGAGGCGCTCAACGAGTATCGCGAGACGATCGGGCTGTATTTCGGGCGGATTGACGATCCGGAGCTGGAGATTCTCTTTCATCGGGAAGCGCCGCTGCGCGTGCTGATGTCCTCGACGCACGCGCTGTGCGAAAAGGCGGCGCTGCGCATGGAGGATCTCAGGGGCTGCAAGGTTATTTTGGTCAACAGCGACCCCGAGGTGATGCGCCAGCTCCAAAACCGGCTGGAAAGCGTGGGCTGTCCGCCGCAGATCATGCTCGACGGCGCGGAATGGGAACAGGCGGTCGAGCTGATCCAGAGCGCGGACTATATCTCGTTCTGCCTGCCGCCGGGAAACCTCAGCAACGCGCGGCTCCAGACGCGGGAAATCGAGGATCTGGGGCTGACGCTGGATTTCAACATGGCCGTCATGCGGGGCGTGGCCATGACGGACGCGGAGCGTCGGTTTGTGGAATACGTCGTGCAGATGATGACCGCCAACCATGGCGGAGACGAGGCGAAAAATCGCTGAGCGCGACAGCGCGCGAGGCATGAACGACGGGAGAAGCGGGATGGAGAAGGAAATCAGCCGGGCGCTGCGCCCGTTTCAAAAAAAGCTGGCCGCGGAAGCCGCGCTGCGCGCGGTGTGCGTCAGCGGCTTGTTTGCGCTGCCGGTTTGGCTGGCGCTCGCGCTGGCGCGGCGCTGCTTCGGCGGCGCGGTCGGAAGGCCGGCGGCGCTGATGCTGCCGGTATGGGCGCTGCTGGCGGCGGCGCTGTACGCGCTGCGCTATCGCCCGACGCAGAAGCGGCTGGCCGCGCGGCTGGACGCGCTCTGCGGGATGGATCGCGTGGCGACCGCGATGGAATTTTCCGGCGATTCCGGCGTGCTCTGCCGCCTTCAGCGGGAAGATACGGCGGACAGGCTGAAAAAAACGGACGTGCGCGCGCTGCCGATGCGCTGGCCGAAGAAGGCGCTGGCCGCGTGCTGCGTGCTGGCGGCGATGCTTGCGGCGGTTCCGCTGCTGCCGGAGGCGGCGGTGGAGCGCGTGCGGGCGCTCGTCGCGGCGGCGGCGCCGGAGGCGCAGCAGGAGAGCGAGGAAATCGCCGCGCTGCGCGAAATGATGCAGACGCTGCGCGCCGACGTGGCGGAAAGCGACATCGACGCGGCGGAGCGCGACAAGCTGGTGGCGCGGCTGGACGAGCTGCTGACGCGGCTGGACGAAGGCTATGCGGATATCGCGGCGGTGCAGGAGATTCGCGACGCGATGACCGGCATGGAGCAGACGGTGCAGGAGCTGACCCCGCGCGACACCTACACGGCGGCGATGATCGAATACGAAAGCCTGCAAAAGCTGGGCGAGGCGATTTACGACCAGAACATGGACACGGTCGTCATGATTCTGGACAGCATGGGCCGCCGACTGCATGAAAAGACCGGCATGGAGCAGGTGGACGCGCTGATGAACCTCGTCTACGACGTCAACGGTTCGCTGGCCAAGCCCCTGCGGGACAACAGCCAGGAGCAGCTTCGGCAGGCGATGATGATGTTCGCGGGCGGACTGGAAAGCGCCGCAGAGATGGTCTACAACGGGCGGGATAACACGCAGATGATCGACACGGCGCTGGAAACGGTGGAAACGTACATCCGGGATTATCTGGGTGTGCCCGAGGAGGGCGAGCGCTACGATCCCTTTGCCCATATGGATTACGGGAAGGGGAGCAAGCCGTCCGGCGTGCCGTCAGCCGAGGCGGCGAACGTCGAAAAGCCCAAGAGCCGGATGGAGACGGAATACGTCTACGACCCGCCGGAGGCGCTCAAGGCCAGCGGCTATCAGCCCGGCGCGCTGAATGAGCGCGGCGAGCGGCAGCGGCTTTCGGCCGACACGCGCGAGCGGCCGATGGGCGCGGTGCCCTACGGCGAGGTATACGGCCGGTATTACGCGGCGTATCTGTCGATGATCGAGGATGAAACGTTCCCGCAGGCGCTTCGGGAAGCGGCGCAGGCCTATATGAACGGATTATAACGGATGCAGGAGGAATAACAGGATGGTCAACGAAGCGGATGTGCGGCTGTTTGCCGACAAGTGCAAAGCGATTTTTGAGCAGGTGGGGCGCGATATCATCGGTCAGGAGGATATCGTGGAGCTGACGGTGATCGCGATGATCGCGGGCGGCAACGTGCTGCTGGAGGGCGTGCCGGGAATCGGCAAAACACGTCTGATCCGTTCGCTGGGTCGCGTGTTTTCCCTGCCCTTCTCCCGGATTCAGTTCACGCCGGATCTCATGCCCGCCGACATCACCGGCACCAACGTGCTGGAGAAGGACGAGAAGGGCAACGCGGTATACACGTTCCGCCCCGGCCCGATTTTCAGCCACATCGTGCTGGCGGACGAAATCAACCGTGCCACGCCGAAATCCCAGAGCGCGCTGCTGGAAGCCATGCAGGAGCATACGGTGACGGTGGACGGCAAGGACTATCGCATGGAAGAGCCGTTTTTCGTGCTGGCGACGCAGAACCCGATCGAGCAGGAGGGCACCTATGCCCTGCCGGAGGCACAGGTGGACCGCTTCATGTTCAAGCTGCTGATGCGCTACCCGACGGTGGAGGAGATGAAGCAGATCGTTCTGATGACGCAGAAGACCATGGACGAGGTCGCGGACGGCGTGGTGGACGGCGAAACGCTGCTGCGCATGCGCGAGACGGCCAAGGAAATCCCCGTCACGGACGACATCATCAACTACACGATGCGTCTGGTGTCCTCGACGCAGCCCTCTTCGCCGGAGGCGGGCGAGACCGCCGCGCGGATGATCCGTTTGGGCGCGAGCCCGCGCGCCGCGCAGGCGCTCATCACCTGCGCGAAGGTGCGCGCCATGGTATCCGGCCGCTTCAACGTCAGCCACGAGGACATCGACGCGCTGGCCTGCCCGGTGCTGCGCCACCGCGTGAAGCTCAGCTATGAGGCGATGGCCGAGCGCGTCACGCCGGACGAGGTCATCGCCAAGCTCGTGGACGACATGAAGAAAAAGCGCAGATAACGGCGCTTTGCGGGAGGGAGAAGCATGCGGATACTGGACGGCGCGTTTCTTGACGCGCTGGAGACGCTAGACATCAATGTGCAGCAGATGAAGAGCGGCCATTACAGCGGCGCGCGCCGCTCCCGCGCCTATGGCTCCTCGCCGGAGTTTGCCGATTACCGCGAGTATGTGCCGGGCGACGACCTGCGGCGGATTGATTGGAACGCGGCCGCGCGGTTTGACAAATACCTGATTAAGCGGTTCATCGATGAAAAGCAGGGGCGCAACTGCGTCTATCTGGATACGTCCGCCTCCATGGGCTTTGAACCGGAGAAGGGCTTCGCGGCGTTGCGGATGGCCGCCGCGCTGGGCTATCTGTCGGTGTGCAACATGGACAGCGTGTCCTTCCGGCTGCTGTCCGGCACGCGCTGCACGGAGCTGTGCCCCCGAATCAGCGGGCGGGAATCGTTCCTGCGCGCGGGCGAGAAGCTCGACGCGCTGCAATTCGCGGGGGAGACCGACCTGTATGCGTGCATCCGAAACGATCCGAATCCCGGCGCGGACGACGGCGTGACGTTTATTCTCTCCGATCTGCTGACGGACAGCGACTGGCGGGCGGCGGTCGATCTGCTGCTGAGCCGCCGCCGCGAGGTGATGCTGATTCAGGTGCTCTCGCCGGCGGAGCTCGATCCCCAGCTGAGCGGGAGGCACACCTTCTGCGACGCGGAGGAGACGGGCGCGCGTGTGTCCCGCCTGACGATGGACGTTGACCGCGACACGCTCCGGGCATACCGGGAGACGGTGCGCCAGTTTCTGACGGAGACCCGCCGCTTCTGCGCGTCGCGCGCGGTGCCCTATATGCTGATGCGCAGCGACGAGCGCGCGGAGGAAGCACTCAGGACGAAGGGCTGCATGGAGGAGCTGATCCGATGAGTTTTGTATATCCTGCGGGGCCGTGGGCGCTGCTGGCGCTGGGTGTGTTCGCCGCGGTGTGCCTGATTCGGCATCGCTCGGAGGTGACGCCCGTATCCAGCACGTACCTCTGGCGGCTGTCCGAACAGCGGCGCAAGAAAAAGGGCTATTGGCGCACGCTCAAGCGGTCGCTGTTTTTCGCGCTGCAATTTTTGGCGCTGGTGCTTTCGGCGCTGCTGATCGCGCAGCCGATCATGCCCATGCCCGGTTCGGGCGTGAACGTGGCGGTGATTCTCGACGCTTCGGCGAGCATGCAGATGGCGGACGGGAGCGGACAGACGCGCTTTGCCCGCGCGGTGGCCGCGGCGGAGCGCGACATGGACAGGCTGCCATGGGGCGCGAGCGTGACGGTGGTGCTGGCCGGGGACGAGGCGCGCGTTGCGGCGGATCACGTCAGCGGCGGCGCGGAGCTTCGCGCGGCGCTGGAGGGCGTTTCGTGCGGCTGGGGCGCGGGCGACGTGGCGGGCGCGGCGGCGCTGTGCCAGCAGATGCTCGACGAGGGCGGCATTTCGGACGTGCGGCTGTACACGGACGCGCCGTATGCGCAGGCGGAGGGGCTGGAGGTTGTCTCCCTGCGCGGCGGGGACGAATGGAACGTGAGCCTCGGCGCGCTGGAGACCAGCGGCTCCATCTACGGCACGGCGTTTGAAACCACGGTGCAGAGCTTTGGCCGAAGCGCGGATGTGAGCTTTGAACTGATCGTTGACGGCAAGGCGCGCGGCGCGGAGGAAATCGAACTGCGCGTGAACGGGCAGAAGCAGACCGCGCAGACCGTATACTGCCCGGAGGGCGAGGCGCAAAGCGTGTCCCTGCTGCTGCGGCAGGTATATGATTTTACGGATGTGAGCGTGCGTGTCTGCGCGGAGGACGGCATGGCGCAGGATAACGCGGTGCAGCTCAGCCGTCAGGCGGTCTGCCCGGCGCGCGTGCTGCTGGTGGGCGAAAACCCGTATTTCTGGCAGAAGGCGCTGGAGGCTTTCCCGAGGGTGGAGCTGACGACGGCGGAGGACTGGCGCGGCGCGACGCTCGAGGGATACGACGTCTATGCCTTTGACGGCTGCCTGCCGGAGAAGCTGCCGCAGGACGGCGCGGTTTGGCTGCTCAACCCGCCGCGTTCGCCGCGCGAGGTCGGCGTGGTGCTGGGCGAGCGGCTGATGGGCGCTTATGTGAAGGGCGCGCGGACGGATACAGAGCTGGGCGAACGGCTGACGCGCGGCCTCGTGCTGCGGGATGCGGCCGTCGCGCGGTTCAGGGAGATGACGGCGCAGGGCGGGCTGGAAAACATTCTGCTGTGCGGCGAAATGCCCGTGATGGCCGCGGGAACCAACGCGAACGGCTGTTTGCAGGCAGTGCTGCCCTTTGACATTCAGGAGAGCAATCTGCCGCTGCTGCCGGATTTCGTCGTGCTGGTCAACAACATGCTGGAGGCGAGCGCGCCGACGCTTTTGGACGCGGAGACGGTGGATTGCGGAACGCGGGTCTATCCGCAGCCGCATCCGCTGTGCAGCAGGCTGTTTTTGCAGACGCCGGATATGCGGCTGGAAGCGCTTGACCCCGCGCGGGCGGCAGACGGCGTTCGCGTGGACAGCCCCGGCAGCTATACGCTCATGCAGGAGGTGCGCGGGCAGCAGCAGGTGGTGCGTTTTGCGGCGCAGGTGCCGCAGGCGGAGAGGACGACGCAGACGCAGCCGGTCGATCAGCCGCTGACGCTGACGGCGGGCGGACAGGCGGAGAGCGCCCCGGCGCATGCGCGCGTATTCTATCCGGCGCGCCTGATGGCCTTGGCGCTGCTGGCGCTGCTGCTGGCGGAATGGGGGATGTATCACCGTGAAAAGTATTGATCTGTTCTTTGCGCAGCCGTGGCTTCTGCTGCTGGCCGTTCCGGCCGCGGCGTTTGTGCTGCTGGCGCCGCGCCTGCTGCGCCGGGAAAAGGAAAAGAGTCGGACGGATCGCGCGGCGGCGATTCTGCGTGCGGCGGCCGTGGCGTTGCTGGCGGTCATCGCCGCGGGGCCGGGGGGAACGCGCTACCTGACCGAGCGGCAGACGGTGGTGCTGCTGGATCAATCGGCGAGCATGGAGCCCGTGCGCGCGCAGGCGGACGCATGGGCGCAGGAAGCGAAGCGGGACGAGCACACGACGGTTTTGCCGTTTGCCGCGCTGGATGAAGCGGGCGCAATCGCTTCGGACGGGACGGATATCGCGGCGGCCATCGACGAGGCGGCTTCGCGCTTTGCGGGGCCGGGCGGCAGAAGGATCATCCTGATTTCGGACGGCGTGCAGACGCAGGGCGACGCGCTGACTGCGGCAGAGACCGCGGCACAGGCGGGCGTTCGGCTCGACGCGGTGCAGATGAAGCCCGAATTCCCCGCGCCGCAGGCGGAGCTGGCGGCGTTTGAGCTGCCCGCCGAGGCGATGGAAGGGCGGCACATGGAGGCGGCGGTGACGGTGCTGGCGGACACGCAGGGCGAGGCCGCACTGCGCATCTGGGACGGCGAAACGCTGCTGCATGAACAGCGCGTGGCGCTGACGGCGGGCAGGCAGACGTTTGCCTGCGCCATCGAGGCCGGGGCGGTCGGCGCGCACACGCTGCGCGCGGAAGTGGCGCTGCCGGGCGACACGATTGCGGAAAACGACAGCCTGACGGCGACGATGAACGTCAGCCGCGGGGAAAAGGTTCTGCTGGTGGACGGAACGGGCGCGCAGGCACAGCAGCTTGAGCAGCTTCTCCGCGCGGAAGGCGTTCAGGTGGCCGTGACCGACCCGAAGAATGTGCCCGAAAGCGTCGATGCGCTGTGCGAATACGGCCTGACGGTGCTGATGAATGTGCATGCGGGCGACCTGCCGGAAGGCTGGGACGACGTGCTGCGGCAGGCGGTGGAAAACCACGGGCGGAGCGTGCTGACGACGGGCGGCGAAAACACGTACCTCTACGGCGGCATGAAGGATTCCGGCTACGAGGCGCTGCTTCCGATTCGGATGAGCGTGGAGGAAAAGGAGAGCGTCGATCCGGTGGGGCTGATGCTGGTCATCGACACGACGGATTCCATGACGCGCGAATCCATCGGCGTGCCGATCGACATGGCGAGGCGCGGCGCGATCAAGTGCGTGGACGCGCTCAACGGCAACGACTACGCGGGCGTCATCACGTTTTCAGACGACGCGCAGATGCTTGTGGAAATGACGGCGATGGGGGACAAGAAGCCGGTGCTGGACGCGATCAACAGCATCGAAACCGCTGACCCCAACAAGCTGACGCGATTTACCGGGGCGCTGCGTCTGGCCTGCGACACGCTCAAGGCGTTTGACGGCACAAAGCGCAAGCACGTGATGTTCATCACCGACGGCAGCCCGGCGGACGCGCAGGCGGGCTTTGAGCAGATTGCCAAGGAGATGCGCGCAAACGGCATCACGCTCTCCACGATCGTCGTGGGGCGGCTGGTCAACGTGGTCAACATGCTGGAAAATCTCGCGTATATCGGCGGCGGCCGCTGCTATCTGGTGGAAAGCGGCCGGGACCTGTCGGATATCATGTCGGTGGATTCGGTGCTCTCGCAGGTGGAATACACGGTCAAAGCGCCGTTTAAGCCCGAGCGCGGCGCGTATGACGCGGCCTTTGCCGATGAAGAGGAGATCGTGCAGCTCTTTGGCTATGTGCGTGCGACGGCAAAGGGCGACGCGGATGTGATCCTCAAAACGCCGGAGGGGCGGCCCATCTACGCGGTGCGCAATGCCGGAGCGGGCAAGGCGGCGAGCTGGATGAGCGACCTGAGCGGCGAATGGTCGCGCACGTGGTACGCCAGCGAGCAGGGAAAGCGCATGATTCAGAAGATGATTCACGGCCTGCTGCCGCAGACGCTCTCAGCGGTTGACGAATCGAAGACGCAGACGCGCCCGAGCGAGTACGATCTGCTGGACAGGCCGGACGGCGGCGCGCTGCTGATGGAGATGTGCGCGCGAACGGGCGGCACGGTCTTCTCCTCGTGGGCGGATGCGCAGGCGGTGGAACTGCCGCCGGTGGCGCAGCCGATTGACCCGACGCTGCCGCTGTCCATGCTGACGATGGCCTGCCTGCTGGCGGATATTCTGCTGCGCAGAACAAAGGCCATGCGGCGATAAAAGAATGGGGAAATAAAGAAAAAGCCGATGCTGCTCCCGCGTGGAGCGGCGTCGGCTTTTTGCGGAGCGTTGTTTTTTCCTGTCTTATCGCAGCCCGGTCTGTTCGGCGTCGGAAAGTTTAGACAACACCATCACCGTCTCCACCGCCCCCGTCCAGCAGAACATATCGACGCACTGAACCTTTTCGGCTGCGTATCCGCCTTCGGCGAGCAGCTTGGCGTCGCGGGCGAGGGTCGGCGCGCCGCAGGAGACATAGACCACGCGCTTGGGCGCGGCGGCGATGATGGCCTGCAAGACGGCGGGATCGCAGCCCTTGCGCGGGGGATCGAGCACGATCACATCCGGGCGGAGGCCGTTTTCCACCAGCTTGGGCAGCAGTTCCTCGGTTGCGCCGACGTGGAACTCGGCGTTGGCAATGCCGTTGCGCGCGGCGTTTTCATTCGCGTTCTGAATGGCTTCCGGCACGATTTCGATGCCGATGACTTTTTTGGCCTTCTGCGCCAGCAGCAGGGAGATCGTGCCCGCGCCGCAGTACGCATCCACGACGGTTTCGGCGCCGGTCAGGCCGGCATATTCCAGCGCAAGGCCGTAGAGCCTTTCGGTCTGCCGAGGATTCACTTGGAAGAAGGAGAGCGGCGAAACGGAGAAGCGCAGGCCGCAGAGCGTGTCCTCCATGGCGGCTTTGCCCCAGAGAACGCGGATGTCCGTGCCCAAAATGACGTTGGTGCGGCGGCTGTTGACGCTCAGGCAGACGCTGCACAGGCCGGGGACGGCGGCGCGCAGCAGCTCGATCAGCCGACTGGCCTTCGGGATATCCGCGCGGGTGACGACGACGACGACCATCAACTCGCCGGAGGTCGTCGAGCGGGTCATAATATGGCGGACGAGGCCGCGTCCGGTCTGCTCATCGTAGGCGGGGACGCTGTTTTCGCGCATCCAATTCAGGACGGCCTGTGTGGCCTTGGCGGAATCCTCGCCCTGAATGGCGCACCCGTTTTCGGGCAGGGGGACGAGATCGTGGCTGCGCGGCGCGAAGAAGCCGCAGGCAGGCGCGCCGTCCGTCTGCGCGACGGGGTATGCGCCCTTATTGCGGTAGCCGAAGGGATGCGCCATGCCCCAAACGGGCGGCACCTCGATGGAAAGCCCGCCGACGCGCCGGAGGAGATCCTGCACCTGCTGGCGCTTGAAGGCAAGGGAGGCCTCGTAGGTCATGTGCTGGCAGACGCAGCCGCCGCAGCGCTTGTAGATGGGGCAGAACGGCTCGGCGCGGCTGGGGCTCTTTTCCAGCAGCTTTTCCACGCGGCCAAAGGCATAGCGCTTTTCCGGCTTGACGATGCGCACCAGCGCGCGTTCGCCGGGCAGCAGACCGGGGACAAACACGGCCATGCCCTCGTGGCGGCAGACGCCCTGCGCATCCTGACCGAAGGCGTCGCAGGTCATTTCAAAGCATTGGTTTTTGGCGAGCATGGAGGATTCTCCTTTTCGATAAGAATGGGGCTGTTGCGCATGAACAGCCCCACGAAATGTTGAAATTACAGAGAGTTAATCATGTTGTACAGCGAGAGGTTGAACTCGCGCTTCTGCTTGAGCGCCTCGATGATCGGCAGGTAGTACACACGGCCATCCTTGATGCCGATGACCTGATTGCCGATGCCGTTGCGCAGCAGGTTGACGGCGAGGTTGCCGGCTTCGAAGGCGAACCAGCTGTCGTAGGCGGACGGCGTACGGCCGCGCTGGGTGTAGCCGAGCACGGTCGGGCGCGCCTCGCACTTGCACTTGTATTTGAGCAGCAAGGCGAGCTTTTCGGTGCTGATCGGGTCGTCCTCGTGGATGCCCTTCGCGCCGTTCTCGATGAGGTAGCGGCGCCAGTCGGCGGGCTGCATGGAGTCCCACGCGCCTTCGGCGACGACGACGGTTGCGCGCGGGTTGCCCATGTCGATCAGGCGGGAGAGGCGGTCGGCGGCCTCCTGAATCGACCACGGCACCTCCGGCACGAGGCAGATTTCCGCGCCGGAACCGGCGGCGGCCTTCAGGGCGATATCGCCGCAGTGACGGCCCATGACCTCCACCACGCCCGGACGGTCGTGGGAACGGCTGGTCGCGCGGATGGCGCGGATATCGTCGATGCAGGAGTTGACGGCGGTGTCATAGCCCAGCGTCATCTCGGTATAGGCGAGGTCGTTGTCAATCGTGCCGGGGATGCCCACGCAGGGGATGCCCAATTCGCACAGCCCCATCGCGCCGTGATAGGAACCGTCGCCGCCGATGACGACGACGCCCTCGATGCCCATCTCGCGGATGTTGTTGGCCGCGTGCACGCGCATTTCCGGTCGTATGAAATCAAGGCAGCGCGCGGTGCGCAGGTAGGTGCCCGGCTGATCGGCGATATCCAGAATGGTATCCAGATCCAGCTCGACCATGTCATCCTCAATATGGTGGCTTCGGCAGAGCGTGCCGTTATAGCCGCGCTTGATGCCGATGAGGGACATGCCATAATAGCGCGCGGATTTGGCGACCGCCATGACGGCGGCGTTCATGCCCGGGGAATCTCCGCCGGAAGTCAAAACACCGATACGACGCATAAAGAATATGCCTCCTTCATAAATTGGATGAAAAACGCGCGGATGCGCGGAAATCAGCGAGGGATCGCCGGCCGGAACGCCTGCGGAAAAACCCCAATTTGACTTTATTATACGCTGTTTTGGGGCTGGAAGTCAAGAAGGGGGAACAAGAAGGGGGAAAATCATATTAAACCGTAAAAGATGAAGCGTAAAAAAACAAATCGAATGCGATTGACAAAGGGATGATAGACAATTATAATGAACACAATAAATGGAATTATAACGAAAAGAGGAGATCAAGCAGTGAGAAACAAAGGGAAACGGGCAATGCTTGCGCTGATCCTGCTTGGCGCGCTATTTCTGCTCTCCGGCTGCGTGCGGGGGGGGGGTAAGCATCGTCGGCGTGGAGCCGGGACAGCCGGGCCCCGTGAGCGGGCAGCTGCGGATTTTGTTTGCGATATTAGCGTCGACAGAAACGCCGCCGAAGCCGAATTTAACCGTAGACGAAGTATGGTTGAGCGACGACGTTTCGTTCACAATCACGAATGAAGATACCAAACAGTCGATCGTGGTAAGCAATCCGACGATTGATCAGGATCCGGCATTTTCGTATGCACGGTTTAACGAACAGGGCGAAATGGGAGAACATCAGCTGGGCATCCTGATTCCCTACACGTTGAAGCCGGGGCGTTATCGGGTGACGAATGTGACAGGCAAAGTATGGTATCCGTCAAGCGGAGGCGGCAAAAGTTCTGAACCTTTACGCATAAGCGGGGGAGACGATACCAGCTTCACGATTGCGGCTCCCACCCCAACGCCGACAGCGACCCCGACGGCAACACCTGTGCCGACCCCGAAAGTTCAGATACGCGGAAGCATTGAATATATGGAAAATATGGCACAGGAAAACCTAATCTTGCATATCGGCGAAGGCATTTTCGGGTTTGATACAAGTTTTTTCAAATCCGTATCCATCGACGGAACCCTGCTTGACAGCGCGGATTACAATGTAGCGAATGGCTCCATTCTGTTGACGGTTCATAAGGATTATCTCAATCGGCTCAAATCCGGAAGGCATACGGTTTCCGTTGCTCTTCGGGGAGCATACGACGGACAGGTTCTGAAAGCTGAGATTCTGGTGAATCCCAAGTCTGATTCGTCGAATCTGCCCGAGACGGGCGACAGCTCGTCGCCTGCGCTGTGGCTGGCGGTCTGTCTGGGCTGCGCGGCGGCGGTCGCGCTGCTGCTCAGAAAGCGGAGCGCGCGGTAAAATGGCGGCGAACGAGGCGGAGTTTCGGCGATAAAGTGGGAATATCCGCTTTTTACAGGAAATTCTTCTTGACTTCACCGCGGCCGGTGAAGTATACTATAATCGCTTTCGCATGGAACAACGTGCCGCCTGCCGCGGCGCGATTCTACATTTGTTCAAATTCACCTGATGATAGGAGTGTGTAACAATGGCATCGTCTGTCAGAACTTATCAGCCCAAGAAGCGCCAGCGCGCGAAGGTGCATGGCTTCCGTTCCCGTATGTCCACCAAGAACGGCCGCAAGGTTCTTGCCCGCCGCCGCGCCCGCGGCCGCGCGAAGCTGACCGTTTCCAATCCCGTCTGATTGATTTGACAATCAGCGCCCGCCAATCGGCGGCACCCGTTCCGAGGCTGCTCGGGGCGTTCGGTCCGGCCCGGCAAAGACCGGGAGCGGGCCTTTTTCTTTCATTTGCCGTTTTTGGCGTCAACCGAGGAGAGCGTTGTTAATTTGCAAAGAACTTACAGCCTGAAAAAGAACGCGCAGTTCAAATATGTGTATCGCCGGGGCGCGTCCGCCGGGGCGCGGGAGATGGTGATGCTCTACGTGCGCGGCCCGGTGCTCAAGGTCGGCTTTTCGGTGGGCAAAAAGCTCGGCTGCGCGGTGCAGCGCAACCGCATCAAGCGCCGCCTGCGCGCCGCCTGTGTGCCGCTGCTCCCCCAGATGAAGCCGGGGCTGTATGTGTTCATCGCCCGCCAGCCCGCCGCGGAGGCGGCGTTTGACAAGCTCAGCCGTTCCATGCAGTACCTGCTGCGCAAGCAGAACCTGCTTCTTCCCGACGCACAGAAGAAGCCGAGACCCGCTGAAAAGGCGGCGGATTGCCCGTGATGAAGCGATTGCTGCTGCTGCTGATCCGCTTTTATCGGCGGTTTATCAGCCCGATGCACGCGCCCTGCTGCCCGTTTACGCCGACCTGCTCGACCTACGCGATGCAGGCCGTCGAGCGGCACGGCGCGCTCTACGGCGGCTATCTGGCCATCCGGCGGCTGCTGCGCTGCCAGCCCTTTTATAAGGGAAGCTTTTACGACCCCGTGCCCCCGAAACGAAGCCGAAAATCGAAAAAAACTGACAAAAAAGTCGTTTATCCCCCGGCGGGGAAGGCCGTTCGCCCAAGCGGACAGGCTGAGGACAATTCTTGACGCAAGGAGGACGTTCCGTCCATGAGTTTTCTCAATTCGCTGCTGCTCACGCTCATCAAAGCGCTGCACACGTTCATCAACAATTACGCGCTGACGATCATCGTCTTCACCATCCTGATCAAGCTGGTGGTCATGCCGCTCAACCTCAAGAGCCGCCGCTCCACCATGCGCATGTCGACCATCCAGCCCAAGGCGGCCGCCCTTCAGGCCAAATACAAGGATGACCAGGAGAAGCTCAACCAGAAGCTCCAGGAGCTGTATCGCAAAGAGGGCATTAACCCGATGGGCTCCTGCCTGCCGATGCTCATTTCAATGGTCATCCTCTTCGCGATGTTCTACGCGCTGCGCACGTTCGCGAACGAGCAGCTGGTGTCCCAGTTCCTCACCTTCTACCACAACCCGGAGATTGACCCGCACACGCTGGTCGAGCCGTTCCTGTGGATCAAGAACCTCTGGATGCCCGACAGCCCGTTTGCGACCTACATGCCGGATGTGCAGTCCCTCCGTCTGGTGGATTACAAGGTCTGGAACGACGTGAGCGCCAAGCTCGTCGCCGACGGCGTGATCCCGCAGGCGCTCAGCTTTGCCGGCGCCGCCGATCTGACGACCTATATCAACGACGTCGTCACCCCGTTCATCAGCTCCGCGGCCTACGCGCCGTATATCGCGCCGGTGGCGGGTCTGGGCAACCTGAACATCCTCGGCCTGATCCGCTTCTCCATCTATCAGGAGGGCAACGGCTGGTTCCTGCTGCCGATCCTCTCCGTCGTTTCCCAGATCTTCATGCAGAAGCTGACCATGAAGAACAGCCCGATGGATCCGTCTCAGGCGGGCAGCCAGAAGATGATGATCTACGTGATGACCTTCATGTCCCTCTACTTCTGCGCCAGCTACAACTCCGCGTTCGCCCTGTATTGGGTGGTTTCCAACATCTACGCCATCGTCGAACAGATTTGCTTCAACAAGTACTTTGAGCAGCAGGACCGCAAGGCGGCCAAGGCTGAGGAGGTCGGCATCTGATGAGAATCAAGGAATTCACCGGCAAAACGACGCAGGAGGCCATCGACAACGGTTTGGCCGAGCTGGGCGTCACCATTGCCGACGTGCACGTGGACGTGCTTCAGGAGGGCGCGAAGGGCTTGTTCGGCCTGTTCGGCAGCAAGCCCGCCTGTGTGCGCCTGACCGTGATGGAGGATGAGCGCGAGGACGATCACGGGCTGAGCGACCTGCTGGGCAGCTTCAGCCTGAACGAGCAGAAAAAGAAGTCCGCGCCGAAGCCCGCCGCGCCGAAGCCCGCCGCGCCGAAGGCCGAAGCGCCCAAGCCGGAAGCGAAGCCGGACATGCCCAAGGCCGAGGCGAAGCCGGAAATGAAGCCGGAAAAGAAGCCGGAGAAGAAGCCGGAGGCCAAGCCCGCCGCGCCGAAGGCCGAAGTCAAGCCGGAAGCGCCCAAGGCCGAGACCAAGCCGGAAAAGAAGCCGGAAGCGCCCAAGCCGCCGCGCGAGCGCAAGCCGCGCCCGGCGCGCCCCGCCCGCGAGGAGAGCGAGAAGCGCGATTTCGCGCCGATGGTTCCCGCCGAGACGTTCGCGCCGACCGAGCCGCCCGTCATCCATCCGGAGGACACCCCGGCGGGACGCGCGCAGAAATTCCTGATGGACGTGACCGACCGCATGGGCGTCAAGGTGGATGTCTATGTGGACGACAGCAAGGCGGATAACCTTTCCATTCACATGATCGGCGATACGCTGGGCATCCTTATCGGCCGCCGCGGCGAGACGCTGGACGCGCTCCAGTATCTCACCAGCCTGCAGGTGAACAAGGGGCGCGAGGGCTATATCCGTGTCACGCTGGATACCGAAAATTACCGCGCCAAGCGCGAGGACAGCCTGCGCCGTCTGGCGCAGCGCATGGCCAACCGCGCGGTCAAGACCGGCCGCAAGGTTGTGCTCGAGCCGATGAATCCCTATGAGCGCCGCGTGCTGCACACCGCGCTGCAAAATCACCCGGCCGTGACCACCCATTCGGAGGGCGAGGAGCCGAACCGCCGCGTGGTCATCATGCTCAAAAACCAGCCGGAGCGCCCTGAAAAGAGCGCCGAGAAGCCGCAGGGCGAGAAGCCGAGCCGCAGCCGCCGCAGCCGCCGCCGCGGCCCGCGCAAGCCGGTGAACCCGGCGGAAAATCAGACTGCGAACGAACCGCAGGAAACCGTTGCCGCGCCGGAAAGCCCGGCTGCCGTCGATGTGCTGGGCGTGGAGGAGTAATCCTCCCCGCCTTTTTTCAAATCAAAAGGATGAGGAAAATTATGTCTGAACAGAAACGAGAAAACGGGCTGCTCGCGCGCGGCCAGAGCCTGATTCGGGATATCCTGCTGGCGGTGTTCGGCAATGAAGCGCTGTTCCTGATCGTGACGTTTTTATACGCGACGCTCGGGGATAGCGCCATTGTGGCGTGGTATCGCGAGCCGATGAGCCTGCTGTACGGCTATATCGTCATCCCGTGGGGCGCGGTGCTGTGCCTGCTGCGCTTGCAGCGGCGCGCGTCCTCGCTCGAACCGGCGAGGGCGGACGTGGTGACGCTCTTTGTGCTGTATCTCTGGATTCTGGTGCCGTTTGCGATTCGCTTCGGCTTTACGGGCAAGAACGTGACTGCGTGGCATGGCTACGCGGTGATGTTCTTCGGCATTTATGCGTCGATTTCCGAGAGAAAGCAGCGCGAGCGCGAAATGCTGATGGCGACGATGAGCGTATTGAGCGCGGTCTTCGCCTATGTATTCTGCGGGGCGCTTCTGTTCTGCGCGTGGAGCGGCACGATTTACGCCGCCGATATGGGGCCGTTCGGCTTCGGCGCGGTCGAGGGATGGCTGTGTTCCGGTGTGCATTACAACATCACGGGCATGATTGTCATCAGCCTGTGCATGATGTGCGTGATGGGCGTGGGCTACCACCGAAACATCCTTCTCAAGCTCTTCTGCCTGATTCCGGCCGTGATGTCGATGGCGGTTATCGTGTTGACCCAGAGCCGCACGTCCCGCTATGCGCTGTTGGCCGTGCTGGCCGCTGCCGCGTTTGACGGCGTTCGCCGTGTGCTCTGCCGCCGGAATGTCGCGGCGGGTCAGCTGGCGGCGGTGCTGGCCGGTGCGGTTGTGCTGGGCGGCGGCTATTGGGGCGCGGACAGGATGACCCGCGCGGCGGTTGCGCACTACAACCAACTGGCGTATGACGCGGCGCTTCAGGCGACGCTGGCCGAGCAGGCGGAAGCGCAGCAGGCCGAATTGAGTGCCGAAGAAGTGCCGGAAGCGCAGCCGGTCGAACCGAGCGCCGAAGAAACGACGGCGGAAGCGTCGGTCGAGGCGGCTGAACCGCCGGCGCAGGAGGCAGCCGCCGAACCCGCAGTGCCGGAGATTCAGGTCAGAAAGATACGGGCGCGCGTACTGGCCAACACGGATGGCTCGTTCAGCGATCGAACCGATATCTGGCGCGCCGTCTTCATGTTCTGGCGCGATAACCCGAAGATGATGATGATCGGCAACGGCGTCAACCAGACGGGGCACAAAATCGGTCAGTATATTTCCTGGACGGACGGCATAGCCGTTCACAATGCCTACCTGCAGTGGGCGGCCGATTTCGGCCTGATCGGTCTGGTACCGCAGATCGTCTTCCTGGCGATTGCGGTCTGGCAGACGATTCGCGTCTTCTTTGCGCCCAAGCGGCCGCGCGGTGCGCTGGGGCTTTGCATGATGACGTTCGCCGGTTTGCTCATCGGCATGATGGAGAGCGCGACGCTCAGCGCGATGCTGCCCATCAACCTGATGTTCATGTTTGCGCTCGCGCAGCTTTCGGCCATGAGCCGCGACGTTACGAAAAAATAAGAAAACAACCGCCGACACCCAAAGGGGGCTTTCTCGATGAAACGACAGGCTTGTATGCTGCTGTGCGCCGGGCTGCTTGCGCTGGGCGCGGGTGCGCTCGCGCAGACGGCGACGTATGTTTTTCCCTACGAAGGATTCCGCTACACGCAGCGGGAGGATGAAACCGTGCTCACGCAGACGAATCTGGGCGAGCACGAGGCGCTGCTCAAGTCGCTGGGCACGAGCAGCGAGGCCGTGCTGGCCAGCTATGTGGCCTCGGGCATTGTGATGGAGGTCATCCCGGACGACGGCGGGCAGATTGCCGTCAGCGTGACGGACGCGGGAAAATTCGCCGATGTGCAGGATATGGACAAGATGACGCAGGAGCAGCGGCTCGCGTTTCTGGCGCAGTTTGAAATGAGCGGCCTGTATGAAACCTGCGCCTATGTCGATACCGCGCCCGCCTGCGTGCGCCTGACCAGCTCGGCCATGTATGCGTCCATGCCGGTGTACAGCCTGCGCTATGCGACGCTGCATCTGGGCAAACTGTATATGATCGAGCAGACCATCGTGGGCCGCGAACCGGACGAGGCGGACGACGCGCGCATGGAGCAGCTCCTTTCGGGCATGAAGCTGCTTTCCTCGCTCGGGCAGGCGACGCCCACGC
>ERZ825324.766-NODE-766-length-42536-cov-4.626515_pt1 | contig 42536 bp, 27 predicted proteins | sample MGYA00519859_ERZ825324 | MGnify/ENA primary metagenome ERZ825324 (study PRJEB31778, sample SAMEA3449198) | human gut metagenome | biome: human gut; feature: human-associated habitat; material: faeces | place: United Kingdom | collected 2010/2012 ...
GTCTGATGAGGGTCTTTCGTTTCAACTTCCAGACCTTGATGACGCCTCGGTTGATATAATTGTAGATTGTGACATGACATACCCCAAGCAGAGTGGCCGCTTGTGTAGGAGTCAAGAACTCCTGTTTGGCTACTTCTTTTTGACCTGATTGCTGATGCTCATATTCTCGTTGGTATGAATCCAGCTTTGCCTGACGCTTTCTTTCCTTGTATGCGAGTCCCGAACATCGGTGGCTGCAATACTCCGTTGTTGTCTTACGAGCGATGAACTCAGCTCCGCACCAACGGCACTTCTTTTTGATTTCAATGTTGCTACTCATTTTATTCTGTGTTAGTGTTTATTTCGCCGTTTATTTCGCCAAAAGTGTTCATGTGCGTAAACTGACGTAAACCTACGTAAACATCGTCCACGACCTTGCGGCACGCATTGACGGGATTGACCGATTTGCTACAAATCGGGTACAAAAACACAGGTAAAAAGGGGTGAAAAGCGGTTATATTGCAGTAAAAGCACGAAAAAAGCCGCCCGATAACGAGCGACTTTTCAATGTTTTACGCCAGATGGCACCAGTTGTCACCAATAGGCTATTTCCCGATGCAGAAGCGGGAGAAGATGGTGGAGAGGATTTCGGGGGTGGTGATCTGGCCGGTGATTTCGCCGAGGTGGTGGAGGGTCTGGCGGAGGTCTTCGGCGATGAGTACGCCGGCGAGGTCGGCGGTCAGTCCGGCGATCACGCGGTCAATCGATGCCGAGGCCTGCACGAGGGCTTCGTAGTGGCGTGCGTTGCTGACCACTATGTCGTTGGTGGCGGGGAGGTCGGTCAGATTCAGCAGTCGCTGGCGCAGATGGTCAATGCCGGTGCCGCGCAGCGCGCTGATCTCCACTGCGGCTGCCTCGGGGGCGATGTCGGCAACGGCTTGGCGGTGGGCGTCGATCGCACAAACGCCGTTCCCGGCTTCAGTAGTCACGAATGCAGGCGCGGAGTGCCGGATCTGGCCGTCAGCAATCTCGCCGGGTGTTTCAGGCGAAGGCTGCATTTCGCCCGCGCCATCCGCGCGTGCCAACATCTGGCTCTCGCTATCCTCACCCCGACGATTGGCAGCTCCCGCGTCATCTGTCGCCCGTCGCCCGCCCGCGCCGGCGGCGTCGCTTTTGTTGAGGGCGGCGATCACCGCAGTATCCGCTGCGCGTTCCTGCTCTATGCGGCGCATGATAGCGATCGTCTGGTCGAGCGGGGCAGTGGTGTCGACTACGGCTATCGTTATCCGGGCGCGACGCAGCGCCTTGACCGACCGCTCTATGCCGAGCGCCTCTATGGCGTCGTCGGTGGTGCGTATGCCGGCCGTGTCAATCAGCCGGAATTCCACGCCGCCTATCTGCATGGTGTCCTCGATCGTATCGCGGGTTGTGCCGGGAATGTCGCTGACTATAGCGCGGTCCTCTTCGAGGAGCGCGTTGATGAGCGTCGACTTTCCTGCGTTGGGATTGCCGACTATGGCCACGGGGACGCCCTCCTTGATGGCTTTGCCCATGGAGAATGATGCCGCGAGACGGTCAACTTCGTTTTTGACGTTGCCGGCGATCTCGAGCAGCCGTTCCCGCGATGCGAACTCCACGTCCTCTTCCGAGAAGTCGAGTTCCAGTTCAAGAAGAGCCGAGAGATCCACGAGCTGCGCCCGCAGCTCGCCCAGCCGCCGCGAAATGTCGCCACGCATCTGCTGCGCGGCTATGCGGTGGCTCTCGCGCGTGGTCGATGCTATGACGTCGGCCACGGCTTCGGCTTCGGCCAGATCCATCTTGCCGTTGGCGAATGCCCGGCGGGTGAATTCGCCCGGATGCGCCAGCCGGCATCCGGCGTCGATAAGCAGCCGCAGCGTCTCGCGCTGTATCCAGGTGGAGCCGTGCACCGACAGCTCCACAGTGTCTTCGCCCGTGAACGAGCCGGGCGCGCGCATCACCATGGCCAGGGCCGTGTCGACCGTCTCGCCGCTCTGCCGGTCGACGATGTCGCCGAGCGTGGCCCTTCGCGCAGCCGTTGTCGCGAGATCCTTGCCGCGCCATATCTGCCCGACGGCCTCCACGGCCTGCGGTCCGCTCACTCTCACCACCGCGATGCCTCCGCAGCCTGCCGGCGTGGAGATGGCGCAGATTGTATCGTTTTCAGTCATTTTTTAGGTCTGATATTGCTCCAGTAGGGGAAGTCGCACTCCGCTTCCGCCTTTTTCTCTATGTCGTCGGGCAGCCATGCGAAAAAGTCATGTCCGGTCACTCGCTCCACCTCGTCGATGCTGACGGCCGCACGCTGCATGCCCCCTTCCACGCGCCCGTTTTCCATAATGAAGCCTATACCTCTCACCGGATTGGTGTAAGGAGCGAGCACCACTTTGAAGAAACGCTCCGGCACGGCCACGCGGCTGTCGCCTATATACTCTCTGATCGAGTCGGTCAGCACCGGCCCGCACACTATCAGTATAGCGCTGTCGGCTTTGGCCCACTGACGGCACTTCTCTTCGAGGCGTTTCCAGGCGCCAGTGTTGAGACTCTTCATCTGCGGGCATATGTTGGTGAGATAGAACGTGTGGCGCATCGCCTCGTCGCTCCATTTCATGTCGCCGGCCGGGGCCATGTGTCCGCGGTCGTAGCCCGAATAGCTGTAGTCCCACGGCTCGGCGCAACCCTCCACGCTTTCGTCGGTCATGAATTTGTCATAACGCTCTGCGTGGCCAGATGTCTCGTCAGCTGTCAGTTCCCAGCTGACCCAGTTGGGCACATGCATCATCGGGTTGAACGACAGGATCATCCCCTCGTAGGCCACGTCGATTCCCGGCAGCTGCGGATTGGTGGCAACTGCGAGCATCTCCTCGCCGCTCGCAGTTGCGACAGGTCTATAGGTGCGCTCGGTGCCTGTCTCCTCGCTGGTGGCGTTGGCTTCGTCGCGGGCCCTGATGGCCGAGGCGAACCATATTGCGCCTATCGCCACTATAATCACAGTGAGCCACTGCGCGCTGCGGCGTCTTGCCTTCTTTTTGCGTCTTGTCATAGTCGGATATATAGTGGCGGCAAAGTTACGCATAAATCGCCGCTTATTTATCAAACTCGGACATTTTTCCCCTGGAGGATCGTGATGACTGGAAGGTTGATGCCGGTTAGAATGTGTAGGAAGTTATAAAGGATCTTGACGAGAACGCCACCTACGAGGAGAAAGCTGCAGTTATCAAGAAGGCTCTTGAAAGCCGGGCCGAGACGCTGCTCGACAATGAGGAGGGCGTACGGGCCGACCGCACGGTATGGGTGCGCCTGACCACCTGCACCCCCGGCGAGGCCACGATCAAAGCTAAGGTGTATGAGCTGAAGAAGGGCTCGACCGACGTCAGCAAGATCGCCGAAGTGGTAGCCGCACAGCCCGAGGAAGGCAAGGGCGTATACCACGTGCGTGCGCCATGTCTCGTGACCGCAAAGGGCGCCGACCGCGTGATAGTGACCGACGGCGCGATCCACGCCGCTCTGGAGACGGCCGCACAGAGCCCCGCGCTCCCCGAGGCCAAGTATCGTCTGACAGGCTATCTGATGCCGGCCGCCGACGGAGGTCTGGAGTTCTGGCCCGACGGAGTGATTCGCCGCACGAAGATAGCCACAGTGCCGGTCATCACCATCAGCGGTCCCGGCACGATCTCCTATAAGCTCGACGGCAAGACCTACGTGGAGTATAAGGAGCCGATCGTCATAACCAACGACAGTCAGACCGAACTCCAGGGCACCATCAGCGCCTTCGCGCAGGAAGCCGGCAAACGTCCGGGAGCAATCAAGGAGGAATCTTACAGAGTGAGCGGTATCGGCAGCCTGTCGGCCGACGGCGCCGCAGGTGTGAGCGGTCGTCGCGTCGGTCAGACCGGCCTGCGCCGCGGCATCTACATCGTGCGCCTGCCCGACGGCAGAGCCGTGAAGGTAAGCGTGCGCTGATCGCAGCAATTAACATTACCTGTTTTTAGTGTCGGGGGCCTCGCCGTGGTGGCGGAGCCTCCGATTTTTTAGCGCGCGGCCGCAAGGTTACTATGCTAAAATAGCTAAGATAGCTGCCATAGCTAAGGAAGATACCATAGCCATCACTCCGCCGGCCGAATACATCTCTCAGATAATTAGGTCTATAGAATGAGACAACTGCGTTTTCCTGAAACGGGCGGCCTGGGAAGGGTGGAGGGGAAACACGTAGCTGTATATAAAAAAGACAGCAGCCGGTAATCATGACGATTACCGGCTGCTGGCCGTACCCGGACCCGGGATCGAACCGGGATGGATTGCTCCAACGGTGTTTGAGACCGTCGCGTCTACCGATTCCGCCATCCGGGCGTCGCGCTTTCTGCAGCGCTCAACTTAATGTTTAACCGGCCGCAAAGTTACGGAAGATTCATCACTTGGCCAAAAAATCGGGCCGATTTCGTCGGGAATGATTGAAATAATGGTTAAATTTGCGCCCTGAAAATATCGAAAACCGAATTAGCAGTATGGAAAAAGAGAGTCGACATATCGGCACGATGTGCGTGCAGGAGGGGTGGAAACCGTCGAAGGGCGAGCCCCGTGTCGTGCCTGTCTACCAGAGCACAACTTTCAAATATGACGACAGCGAGCAGATGGCCCGGCTGTTTGATCTGGAGGACGCCGGGTATTTCTACACGCGCCTGCAGAATCCTACCAACGACGCCGTGGCGGCCAAGATAGCGGCGCTCGAAGGTGGTGTGGGAGCCGTGCTGACTTCAAGCGGCCAGGCAGCCAACTTCTTCGCGGCATTCAACATATGCGAGGCCGGATCGCATATCGTCAGCTCGTCGGCAGTCTACGGCGGCACATTTAATCTCTTCGCAGTCACGATGAAGAAGATGGGTATCGGGGTGACGTTTGTCGATCCCAAAGCGTCGGAGGAGGAGCTTGCGGCTGCATTCCGGCCGGAGACCCGCATGATGTTCGGTGAAACGGTGTCGAATCCGTCGCTCGACGTGCTCGACATAGAGAAATTCGCCCGCGTGGCCCATGCCCACGGCGTACCGCTGATCGTCGACAACACCTTCCCGACGCCGGTCAACTGCCGGCCGTTTGAATGGGGCGCCGACATCGTGACTCATTCCACCACAAAATACATGGACGGACACGCCACGAGCGTGGGCGGGGCAGTGGTCGACAGCGGACGCTTCGACTGGGAGGCGCATGCCGACAAGTTCCCCGGCCTTACTACTCCCGACGAGTCATATCACGGCCTGACATATACGAAAGCTTTCGGCCCGATGGCCTATCTGACCAAACTGACGGCCCAGCTGATGCGTGATCTGGGTGCCACGCCGTCGCCCCACAACTCGTTCCTGCTCAACATCGGCCTGGAATCGCTCCATCTGCGCATGCCACGCCACTGTCAGAACGCTCTCAAGGTGGCCACATGGCTCGAACAGGAGCCCCGTATCGCCTGGGTCAACTATGCCGATCTGCCTTCCAATCCGCAGCATGCGCTGGCTGAGAAATATATGCCGGGCGGAACGTGCGGAGTAATATCGTTCGGTGTCAAGGGTGACCGCGAGACTGCCATACGCTTCATGGACGCGCTGAAATTCATCGCCATCGTCACTCATGTGGCCGACGCACGTACGTGCGTGCTCCATCCTGCGAGCCACACTCACCGTCAGCTCTCCGACGAGCAGCTTGAGGCTGCCGGAGTGCGCCCCGACCTGATACGCCTGTCGGTCGGCATCGAGGATGCCGACGACATCATAGCCGATCTCCGGCAGGCTCTTGATCAGGCGTTGTAAAGGTATCGCTTGATCGACCTCTTGGGGGTCTTCTCGAATTCGTTGGCTATAAGCTGTATGCGGTCGATGCGTTCGTAGGGGGCCACCAGGCGGTTGAGTTGCTGGGTCACCTTCTCCATGATCTCTGGGAGCATGGCGGCCGTCACTCCGCGGCGGTCCATCGCCTCGTAGTCGGGATAGACGAGGGCTATCAGCCGCTTGCCGCGCTCCACTACGAGGCTTTCGGCCACGAAAGGCATGTTGTTGAGCTTCGCTTCGATCTCCTCGGGGTAGATGTTCTGCCCGTTGGCCGAGAGAATCATGGTCTTGTAGCGTCCCTTGATGAAGATCGTGCCGTCGGAGCTGACTGTGCCCATGTCGCCGGTATGGAGCCATCCCTCACTGTCGAGCACAGCCTCCGTCGCCTCGGGATTCTTGTAATATCCCTTCATGACGTTCTGGCCGCGCACGCATATCTCGCCTGGGATCTCCGCGGGGCGGTCGCTGGTCACCTTCACCTCCATCACGGGCAGTATGCGGCCCGACGAGCCGGGGATAAACTCCTGCCAGGGGGTATAGCTGATGAGCGGCCCGCACTCCGTCATGCCGTAGCCTATTGTGAAACGGAACTTTATACGGTGGAGGAACTCCTCGACCTCATGATTGAGAGGCGCACCTCCGGCTATCACCTCCTCGAAGGCGCCGCCGAATGCGTCGGTCAGCTTGGCGCGGATCTTGGAGTAGACCGTTCGGTTGAGGAGCGGAAGAGCCATAAGCCGTTTCATCGACGGCTTGGAAATGACGGGCAATATCTGGTTGCGGTATATTTTCTCCAGAATGAGCGGCACACACAGGATAAGATTGGGCCTCACTTCGCCGAGGGCTTTCAGAAGGGCCTTGGGAGAGGGGAGTTTGCCGAAAAGAGTGATGTGGGTGCCGACGGCGAGCGGCACGAGCATGTCGAACGCACATCCGTAGGCGTGGGCAAGCGGCAGGAACGACAGACATCGCGACTCCCGGTAGTGGAGCTTTGAGCGCATGCCGAACACCACGTTGCCCACAAGGTTGCTGTGGGTCAGCATCACACCTTTGGAGAAGCCTGTGGTGCCTGAAGTATAGTTGATCTCTGCGATCGACTCGGCGGCCATCACCGGATAGTCGATATCGCTGCGGTTGAACCCTTTGGGGTAGCTGTTGGCGAATTCCTTGCGCAGCCTGCCTATTGCTCTGATGGCGCGCCCGGAATTGTCGGGATGTTCGGCAAGCACTTTTGCGTCGTCGAGGCTCATGGCCACTTTGATGTGGTGGAGCTTCTCGAATTCGATGTTCTCCCATATCGAATCGCTGACGAAGAGCATCACGGAGTCGCTGTGGTTGATGATATGCTGCGCGTCCTGCACGTTGAAATCCTGCAATATCGGAACGATCGCAGCCCCATATGTGACGGTCGCCATATATGTGACTATCCACGAGATCGTGTTCTTGCCGAGAAGCGCTATCTTGTCGCCGGGCTTTACTCCGCAGTCGCGGAAGAAAATGTGAGTGCTGGCTATGCGCTCGGCAAGCTGCCCGTAAGTGAGCGCGTCGCCCGATGTGTAGTCGCTTACAGCCGGCAGGTCCCAGTTGTCGCGGAAGCTGCGGGCATAAATCTGCAATAGGTTTTCGTCGTACATAGTTATGGCTGTCGGGTTTTATGGAGAGTTCCTGTGATAATTACAACGGCTCCGTTGCCATGATGGTTCGTTTTTCGTAAGCTGAACGTGTCGCGGTCAGTTGCTTTCCAGCCCTTCGAGTATGGAGCGGAGTTCCTCATCGGTGGCCGTAAGGCGTGTGCGGCATTCGCGAAGCAGCTCGGTGGCGCGTCGCGTGTAGGCGGTCAGGCGGTCGATATCGCACGAATCGCTCTGCATGGTGCGCAATATGGAGTCGAGTTCGTTTATTGCCTGGGTGTATGTCAGTTCGTTGACGGGTTTAGGCTGGTTTTCCATTGTAAGGCTTTAGCTTTGATTATGTGAATGTTTTACCTGACTGTCGACACAACGTGTCCGTCAGCCACTATAGTTTCTATTGTCGTTCCCGCAGGCATCTCTTTCACGGATTTCACCGCATGGCCCCCTATGCGCGTTATCGAATAACCGCGGCGCAGTGTGGCCATCGGCGACAGGGCGTCGAGCAGTGCGGTGGAAGCATCGAGCTGCCGGCGGGAACGGTCGATGGCGTTGCGCGCCGCCGTGGCTATTCTTTCGCCTCTCGAAGCAAGTCGGGCCGTCTCAGGAGCTGTGCGTGCAGTCGCTGCCCCCGAGAGTTGCAGGGCGCGTGAGGCGAGCGCCGAGCGGCTGCGCTCTATGGCCGCTTTGGGTGCATGCGGAAGCTGGCCCTCGATATATGCAAGCTGCGCGCGGCAACCGCTGATCCGATCGGTGACGCTCTGAAGTATTTCGGCTCCCGCGCGGCGCAGTCCGTCGAGAAGCGCCTGTGCCTGCCCTACGAGCCATTCGGCCGCAGCCGTAGGGGTCTTTACGCGCATAGCCGCTACGTAGTCGAGCACTGTGACGTCGCGCTCGTGGCCTATGCCTACGATCACCGGAAGCGGGAATTGCGCCACGTTGGCGGCCAGACCGTAGTTGTCGAACGATATCAGGTCGCTGGTAGCTCCTCCGCCGCGGATTATCACTACGCAGTCCCATTCCCTTTCGTCGGCAGCGATGCGTTCGAGAGCTCCGATGACTGACTGGGCTGTATGTTCGCCCTGCATAACGGCTTCAAACAGTTTCACTCTGAAGCGGAACCGCTGCGTGTTGGCATATAGCTGATGGCGGAAATCGCCGTAGCCGGCGGCCCCGCGTGCGGATATCACGGCTATGTTAAGTGCGGGAGCCGGCCACGGGAGCCGCTTGTTCATCTCGGCGATCCCTTCGCGAGTCAGCCGCTGGAGTATCTCACGGCGGCGGCGCTCCACGTCGCCCACAGTATACGACGGATCCACGTCGCTGATCACCAGCGACATGCCGTAGGCACTGTGAAAGTTGACGCTGCCGCGCACAAGCAGCTTCATCCCTGTGGCCATGCGCTGTCCTGTGACAGCCGCGAACTTGCATTGCAGGCCGCTGAGCTGCGACGCCCAGATGATCGCTCTCAGGCGCGCTGTGACGGCCCCTGTGGCTTCGTTTTTCTCTATCAGCTCCAGATAGCAGTGGCCGCCCGATGTGCGCATGTCGGACGCCTCGGCCACAGTCCACACGTCGCGCAGTTCGGGCGTCGACAGGCGCCCGGCTATGCGGGCTGTGAGTGCGCTCAGGCTTATGGCGCTTTCGTCGGGCGCTGATGATGCGAGGGCCGGTGCGGTCATTTCCTGAGCGTGAATTTTTTGCCGTCCCACTGATAGTTTTGCTCCGGGAGCAGGCAGGGAGCCACTATCTCATATAAGTCGGCCGACATGAACTGGCGTGTATTGTTGGTCAGTTTCAACACGGATGTCGACGGGTCGTAGGAGTAGCTGATGAGCAGAAAAGGCACGAGCGCCTCCACCTCGCCGATGTTCTCCCGTCCTTTGTCGGTCAGCCATTGTTTCAGGGTGGGCCTTGTGAAGGCCGGCGCTGTGACATCGGTCTGCCAGTCGGAGCTGTGTATGCTCATCTTGCTGTCGGGTGCCGGAGTGGCCACGGTGGAGATAAGCATCAGCAGCGTGTCGCCTTTGGCGGTCGGAAGCAGGTCGATCTCATAGTCGGATGACTCGGTCATTTTGAGGCTGATGCGCATCGGATCCAGACTTGTGATGGCCGACTGGCCGTTCATGGCGTTGGCTGTGGTGTTGTTCATGCCGCTCGTGAAATAGTCGACCATATCGAGCCGTGCATTGCGGTCGAGCAGAGGAAAGACCTGTCGCGGAGCGTCCACGAAAGCTTTTGCTGCCGTAAGGGTCTGGGCGCCGGCTGCCACGCATGCGCCGGCAATGGCGCCCGCAAGGGTGAGATGTCGTAGGATTTTCATCAGTTATTTTTTCTTGCGCGACGGCTTTTTGGTGCCTCCGCGGTTTTTCTTGAGGAAATATTCATAAGTGGTCTCGGGCTTCTCTTCGGCAAGTGCCGCGCGTTTTTTGCGTGCCGAAGCGCGTGCATAGTCTTTGTCGGGATCGGCTATCTCGCTGTAGATGCGTTTGCCGCCGTATTCGGCTCCCGAGAGAGCGCCCACTACGCGCCGTGCGTCGGCCTTGGGGACGTCGAAGAGCGAGTAGCCCGGCATGAGGTCGATGCGGCCTACGTCGACACGTTTTCCCTCCACTGTGTGGTTGAGCATGTCGATCAGGTTTCCGGCGTAGAATCCGTCGGCCTTTCCGGCGTTGACATAGATCCGTGCCATGCCTCGCTCGGCCGTGCGGCGATCCTTGTCCTGATTGTTTTTCGGCCGTTCCGGTTTCTCGCGGTGAGGTTTTTCGTCGATGAAGTCGATTACCGGGGCGTCGCGGTAGTATTCGAGCAGGCGGTTGAATTCAAGCGACAGCACGCGTTTGAGCAGATCTTCCTGCGAGAGCCATCCGAGTTTGCGGCTCACTCCGGGCATGTATTTATCGATCTCTCCGTCGTCGACCTTCACTTTTTCTATGCGGTCGGCCAGATTATACAGCTGCTTCTCGATGATATGCTCGGGTGTGGGCACCTCTTTGCGCTCGAATTTCTTGCCAATCTTTTTCTCGATCTCGCGCAGCTTCCCTTTCTCGCGCGAATGAATTATGGCTATCGACACTCCGGTCTTGCCGGCTCGGCCCGTGCGGCCCGAGCGGTGGGTGTAGACGGCTGTGTCGTCGGGCAGACCGTAGTTGATCACGTGTGTCAGATCGTCGACATCGAGTCCGCGCGCTGCCACGTCGGTAGCGACAAGAAGCGACACCACGCCATCGCGGAACTTGCGCATCACTATGTCGCGCTGCTGCTGCGACAGGTCGCCGTGGAGCGCTTCGGCGTTGTAGCCGTCGGCTATCAGCTTGTCGGCGATCTCCTGGGTGTCGCGGCGCGTGCGGCAGAAAATGATTGCGTATATGTTGGGTGAATTGTCGGCTATGCGTTTGAGGGCAAGATACTTGTCCTTGGCGTTGACCATGTAGTAGATGTGCTTTACATTGGCGGCGCCCTCGTTGCGGTTGCCCACTACGAATTCGGTCGGCTCCTTCATGTATTTGCGGGCTATGCGTGCTATCTCGTCGGGCATCGTGGCCGAGAACAGCAGCATCTTGCGGTCGGAGGGTACGCACGCGAGTATCTCGTCGATAGAGTCGAGAAATCCCATGTTGAGCATTTCGTCGGCTTCGTCAAGCACTACCGTATGCACTCCGCTGAGATCCACTACGCCGCGGCTGATAAGGTCGATCAGTCGGCCGGGGGTCGCCACTATGATCTGTACGCCCCCCTTCAGCGCTCTGATCTGGCTCTCGATGGATGAGCCGCCGTAGACCGGCAGCACCTTGATCTGCGGCATGTATTTAGAGAAGTCGGCGAGATCCGAACCGATCTGAAGGCAAAGCTCGCGTGTGGGGGAGAGTATAAGTGCCTGGGGCTTGCGCAGCTCCGGATCTATGCGCTGCAGCACGGGCAGTCCGAAGGCGGCTGTCTTGCCGGTGCCGGTCTGTGCCAGAGCCACTACATCGCCCTCGGCATTCTCGCCCAGCAGATGGGGTATCACCTTCTCCTGTACAGGCATCGGTGTTTCAAAACCCAGTTCCTCAATGGCGCGGCGGAGATTCTCGTTGACGCCCAGTTCTTCAAATGTCATGTCAATGTCAAATAGAATGAATTTACAAAAGTATAAAAAATTTCCGGAAAGGCTGCCGCCCTTCCTTAATGTATATAACAAATCTTGGCGTATAATGCTCATTCTGCCCCAAAAGGGGGCGCTATCAGGGAAAACACTGGCGAAAAATGTATCTTTGTGTGGAATTTCTTGCGTAGTTTGCAAAAATGCTTTACATTTGCTGCCGTAATTACACATATGGCTTAACAAAGTTCATTTTTTCAATCATTAATCTTACAGAATGAAAGCAACAGAAGTAATCGACGATCTCAAGCGCCGTTTCCCCAACGAGCCTGAATACATCCAGGCAGTGGAGGAGGTGATCACTACAATCGAGGACACCTACAACGAGTACCCCGAGTTTGAGCGTTACAATCTCATAGAGCGTCTGTGCATACCCGACCGCATCTTCTCTTTCCGCGTCAGCTGGGTCGACGATCAGGGAAAGGTGCGCAACAATATGGGCTGGCGCATACAGCACAACAACGCTATCGGCCCGTACAAGGGGGGCATTCGCTTCCACTCGTCGGTCAATCAGTCGATACTGAAGTTCCTCGCTTTCGAGCAGACATTCAAGAATTCGCTGACCACGCTCGCCATGGGTGGCGCAAAGGGAGGCTCCGACTTCTCGCCCCGCGGCAAGAGCGACATGGAGGTGATGCGCTTCTGCCAGGCTTTCATACAGGAACTCTGGCGCCAGATAGGCGCTGACACCGACGTGCCCGCCGGCGATATAGGAGTGGGCGGCCGTGAGGTCGGCTATATGTACGGCATGTACAAGAAGATGGCTCGCGAGAATACCGGCACTTTCACCGGTAAAGGCCGCGAATTCGGCGGCTCGCTGATACGTCCGGAGGCTACCGGCTACGGCAACGTCTATTTCCTGCTCAACATGCTCAAGACCCGTGGCATCGACATAGCCGGCAAGCGCGTGGCTATATCCGGTTCGGGCAACGTGGCCACTTATACTGCCCAGAAACTGATATCGCTCGGTGCCAAGGTCGTCAGCCTTAGTGATTCAGACGGCACGGTGATAATCCCCGACGGAATGACCGAGGAGCAGATGACATATGTATTTCGCCTGAAGAATATCTACCGCGGCCGCATCCGCGAGTTTGCCGAAGAATACGGGCTGCCGTATCACGAGGGTGAACACCCCTGGCAGATTGCCGACTGCGATATCGCCATGCCGTCGGCCACCCAGAACGAGCTTGACGGCGACGATGCGCGCGCGCTTCTGAAGCAGGGCGTCATCGCAGTAAGCGAGGGAGCCAACATGCCTTCGACCCCCGAAGCCATAAAGGAATTCCTTGCAGCGCGCATACTCTACGCTCCCGGCAAGGCTGCAAATGCAGGCGGCGTTTCGGTCAGCGGACTCGAAATGGCCCAGAACTCGCAGAAGCTCTCGTGGAGCGCCGAGGAGGTCGACGCCAAGCTGCGCCAGATCATGGCCGACATACACCATCAGTGCGAGCTCTTCGGCAAGGAAGCCGACGGCTATATCAACTACGTCAAGGGCGCCAATGTGGCCGGTTTCATGAAGGTGGCGCGCGCCATGATGGCCCAGGGTATTCTCTGATCCCATCCGGATGATAAAGCTCTGACCGGCGACAGGACTCCGCTTCAGGATCCTGCCGCCGGTCATCGTTTCAGCTGGACCGGCAGAGACGAAGTGACATTTCAGTGGAAGAGATCAGATGACTGGTTCATTATCAGAGTAGGGATGCACCCCCGGTGCATCCGGAAATGCGATTGACGGGCCATGAAATCAGCCGGATGCACCGGGGGTGCATCCCTACGGTTTAATCGTAATCAGTCGGTTGAATCGCTGCGCAGTCAGTAATATGAAGAAGTAGTGTTAAATTGATGTTAAATCGCCTCGCCGAAGGACTATTGTGACAGCTGCACGCTCTTATAGACAGTATGGACCGTAAAGAATTCACTCGCAGGCTGACGGAGTTTATGGAGCTCCACAAGCAGCAGCTGTTCCGCTATGCGTGCTACCGCGTGGGGGATCAGGCCGATGCGGAGGATATTCTTCACGACATATACCTGCGTATGATCGAAAACTTCGATCCGTCCCGACCGATCGGCAACCTGGGCGCTTACGTCTACAGCTCGCTGTTTCATGCCTGCGTATCGGCCCGGCGTGATGTCCGCCGCGTGTCGCTCGATTCTCCCGAAGTGACTGAACTCGATGCTGCCCCACCGGCGACTTTTGAAGAAGAATATGCCCGGCTGACAGCCATATTGTCGCATCTGCCCGACAATCTCGCCGAAGTGATAAGGCTGAAGATTTTCGCTTCCATGACGTTTGAAAGTATAGCCGAGGCGCTCGACGTATCGTCAACTACGGCCAAGCGCCGCTATTACCACGCTCTGGAATTATTACGGTCAAAATATCATTCACTATGAACCTCTCCAGTGATCATAACGAGAAAGACTATGAGCGCCTGATCGAGGCGTTGACTCCGCGCCATGCTCCGGTCACCGACATGAAGTTTACGCCCCCGACTGGACTGTTAAAGAGCCGTGTGGCACGGTTGCTGAACCATGTCGGACGCGTGGCTGCCGTTCTGGCCATCGGTGTCGGCATAGGGCTGTTGATCTCGCGGTCCGATACGACCGTCGCGGCCGACAAGGTCGTTCAGCTCGGCATAGAGAAGATGCGATCGTCGCGCATGTGTCAGATAGATTTTAAGGCGCGGATGCTTCCGTCGACGCCGATCCGACCCTTCCGGCTGTCGCCCGACGGGGAGATGACCAGCGTAAGGATGGTGTTCCGCCCCGATTCAACAGATGCCAGCATCACTTTCCGATGGTCGATGGACGGTCAGGACCAGTCGATAACGGTGATGCCTGACGGCGACGTGCATTTCTGCGGCCGCAGACTCGGTCAGGCGGTGCCTTTAGAGTTTCTCCGGCATCTGACGCGCCTGTTTTATAGCGACCGCGACACCTTTGAAAATATCCTGAAATGTGATTTTGCGGTGGCCGATATCGGAGCGGCAATCAATGTAAACGGACATGTGAGAGGCAATTCAATCGGCATCGCCGCCACGTTCTCCGACAAGAACGGACGTCTGGAGCGGTTCCGTATATATGACACGTCGGGCAGCCCGATGGTTCTGATGGTCGAGACCGACTCAATAAAATATTATGACTGACCTTAATCATTAATTATACAGCAACATGAACAAAAACGTATTGAAGGCTTGCGCAGGCCTCTCGCTCATCGTCATGACGGCGTCCTGCGGAAGTAAAAGCGGCTCATCGTCATCTGAAGTAGCCGCAGTTGCGGCATTCAGCGATATGCCGGTGGTTGCCGAGCGTGTGGAGATGCCCGGCGGAGGAGAGCTGATAGTGGCCCATCCCGAAAAATCGGGGGAGAGAAAGACGCTGAAACTGTCGGATCTGGCCACGGATATCCGCATGGTCAGGCTCGAAAACACCGATGAGGCTCTTATCGGGGCAGGGCAGACCTGGATCACGGGCGAGCGCATCATCGTCTACAGCGAAGGCGTGGTGAAGCAGTTTGATTTCTCGGGCAAATATCTGGGGCAGATCGGCGCCAGGGGCAACGGTCCCGGTGAGTACTCCATAGCTCCTTACGATTTCTATGTCGACGCCGATGCCGGACGGATCTATATGGTGCAGTACGGCGCCACAAAGCTGATGAGCTACAATTCCGACGGCACCTTTGCCGGCGACATACCTCTTGCGCGCGATATGCCTAAGGGTGCTGTCAGAGTCGATACGGAGAGGCAGCGCATCACTGCGGTGTCGATGTGTTTCGAAGGCTCGAAATCACGCGATGAGGTGTGGGAGCAGGATTTCGACGGCAATCTGCTCTCGTCGGTGTCGATGCCATGGCTTGAGGTGCCGATGGACTACAGCAATGAGGTGATGAGCAATATCGGCAGTCACCCCGAAGGCTTCAGCTACTCTGTGCTTCGGTTAGTGCCTCGGGCCGACTCGCTGTATCAATACGATGGCTCCCGGCTGCGCCCGGTGTTCACGGCCTCGGTAAAAGAGGATGTCATGCATGGATATGACCGGCTTGGCAGCATGTATATGTTTGTCAGCTACGGCGAGCCGGAAGAGGTGGAAGCAAACAGCTATGTGGTTCCGGCCAATACGCCGATGCTCGTCGATCCCGCGACGCTCCGCGGCGGTTACTGCAACCTGATGATCGACTGCATAGGCGAGCTCCGCTGGGATACGGGATGGATCTACACCAAGAGCCCCGACTATTTCATAATGAATACCAGTCCGGGCGCGATCTCGTCGTGGATCGACAAAAGCGTGGAGAAGTATGATATTGAAGGCGACGCGCTAACGAAGCTGCGCGACTTCCAGTCGACCCTCAGCGAGGACGACAACAACATCGTCATCTTCGGCCGCTGGAAGTGACGGCTATGAAATTGATGGCGGCGCGTCCGTTGCCTGGCAGAAGGGGAGCGGACGCGCCGCTATATTTTGTTACAGCTGCAGGGGCGTTACGTGACTTGTTATGCCGGTCGGAAGCTTGCGGGGCATTTGGAGCGCTCCAGCTGAGAATTGTCGGGTCATGACCGGAGCAGGATAGCTAAAATTAGATAATGGAATTGAGTGATAAGGGTGAAAATCATACGATTTACCGGATGTTTTACTTAATAAATATTAAAAATGGGGGGGGTATTAAATAATCATAATGTAATTACCGCTCTTTTTATATAATTTTGAGAAAAATTATTTAGCATCAACTCCATGATGAATCCTAGCCGATCCACCTCGAAGTAGAAAAGGATTTTGTGATGGATAGACAGTGTAAAATACGAGCTAACCTTAATTAGAACTAATATAAATCTTATGCCAAAACAGTTAACTAAAGTAATGCTGGCATGCCTTCTTTCGGTAGGAGGCTGCTATCAGGCTGTCTACGCTCAGCAGACAGCCAGCGCGTCCCAGACCAACGGGACGTGCACAGGCACAGTGACTGACTCAGCCGGCGATCCGATGGTCGGAGCCTCAGTGTTTGTCATCGGATCCAACAAGGGAACATCGACCGACATTGACGGCAACTTCTCTCTGTCGGGTGTGAAGTCAGGAGCCACGCTGCGTATCTCCAGCGTCGGATACAAAACTGTCAATGTCAAATGGGAGGGCCAGCCCCTTTCAGTGGTGCTTGAAGATGAGGGCAATCAGCTCGACGAGGTGGTGGTAGTCGGCTACGGTGTCCAGAAGAAAGTCAACCTGACAGGCGCTGTCGCCACAGTCAACGGCGACGTGCTCAAGGATCGCCCTATCACCAATATCGGTCAGGGTCTTCAGGGTGTGATAGGTAACCTTAATGTGACGGCCAACAACGGTGGCGCCCCCGGTGCTACATCGTCGTTCAACGTCCGCGGTACGACATCTCTCAACGGTGGCGGCCCTCTCGTGCTCGTCGACAACGTGCAGATGGACCCCAACCTGGTCAACCCCAACGATATCGAATCGGTTACCGTGCTGAAGGACGCTGCCTCGGCCGCTATCTACGGTGCGCGCGCCGCCTACGGTGTGATCCTGATCACCACCAAGAAGGGCCGCGCCAACGAGAAGCCGACCATCAGCTTCGGGGCTTCAGGCTACTGGTCGCAGCCCGCGATGGAATTCCACAAGGTCAACTCGCTGCAGTATCTGCAGATGATGAACGGCGCAGCCCAGAACGACCGTGGCTCCAACTACTTCAACGATCTGGTCGGCCAGTATGTTGAGGATTACTACTATGGACGCTACGATCAGCCCGTATTTGAGGTGCCCGGATCGAACAAGTATGAGTACTGCGGCAACAATGACTGGTGGGATTCGCTCTATAAGACAGCTTTCTCACAGCTCTATAACCTCAGCATCAACGGCGGTACGGACAAGACCACCTACTATGCCTCGCTGTCGATGACCGACCAGGGCACCAACCGCCGCGGAGCCGACGAAAACTACAAACGCTACAACGCTTCGATCAACGTCGATACCAAAATCAATAACTGGCTGACTGTCGGAGCAAAAATCAGCAACGCCTACGTGACCCAGACGCACCCCACCGGTTCGGGCAACTCAGGCGTGACAAGCATGTCGGGTATGTTTAAGAACGACCTTCGTCCGTTCATGCCCGTCAAGCACCCCGACGGCAACTGGGCCGGTCAGGGCAGCTTCACCAACCCCGTGGCAGTGGCTTCCGAAGGCGGCAACTCCAAGACCCAGAACAACGACCTCTGGATGACTGGCGTAGTGAAACTCACCCCGATCAAAAACCTGTTTGTGCAGGCCGACTATACTTGGAATGCCTTCACATCCAACCAGACCTCGCGCAATACTGCATTCATGGAGTATGGCGTCAACGGTGTGCCTCTGGCCGATTATCCCTGGACAAGCCGACCCACCTATCTCTATAAGTACTCGGCCAACGATTACTACCATGCCTTCAACGCATTCGCACAGTATGACCTGAAGATAGGCACCAGCCACAACTTCAAGTTCATGACCGGTTACAACCAGGAAAAGAAAGTCAATGGCTCGTTCAGCGGCCAGCGCAACGATCTGATGAGCGGCAGCTCCACGCAGTTCGGCGAAGCCACCGGCGACCGCAGCCTCAGCTCTACAGCCACACAATGGTCGATCAACAGCTGGTTCGGCCGTATCAACTACGACTTCGAGGGCAAGTATCTCGCCGAATTCGTTTGGCGCTACGACGGCTCTTCGAAATTCCCCCACGGCGACCGTTACGGTTTCTTCCCCTCGGGTTCACTCGGATGGCGTATATCTGAGGAGAGTTTCTGGGAAGGCATGCGCGGATGGTGGAACAACATGAAGATACGCGTGTCTTACGGACGTCTGGGCAACCAGGCTGTGGGTTCCAACTTCCCTTATATCGCCAACATGGGCTACGGACAGCTCGGCTACATCGTGGGCGGATACGAAAACCGTCCGCAGGTAGTGCAGGCTCCGGGTCTTGTCAGCGCTACTCTCACATGGGAGAAGGTTGACCAGCTCGACCTCGGCTTTGACGCCGCATTCCTCGGCAACCGCCTGACAGCTGAATTCGACTGGTATCAGCGTGACACCAAGGGCATGCTGACAGCTCAGAAACCCCTTCCCGGCGTGCTCGGCACCAACGTGCCCAACGCCAATGCCGCCGACCTCCGCACCAACGGCTGGGAGCTCGCTCTCCGCTGGAACGACCGCGTCAGCTCCATCGGCCTCAACTACTACGCACGTCTGAGCCTCTCCGACTATCAGGCCAAGATCACCAAGTATGACAATCCCGACAAGAACCTCGGCTCCTACTACGTAGGCCGCAAGATCGGTGAGATCTGGGGCTATGAGTCGAACGGCCTCTTCCAGTCGGCCGAAGAGATCAAGAACAGCCCGAGCCAGAGCGACATCTGGGGCGGCACATGGGTGCCCGGTATGACCAAGTACGTTGACCGCAACGGCGACGGCAAGATCGGCTACGGCGACAACACTGTCGACGATCCGGGCGACCGCTATATCATCGGCAATAACACTCCCCGCTATCAGTTCGGTATCACCGTAGGCGCAGAGTGGAAAGGATTTGACTTCGATATGTTCTGGCAGGGTACCGGCAAGCGCGACTACTGGCTTGGCGGTGTAGACTACTGGGCATTCAACGACGAATGGTCGGTTCCGCAGAAGCATCAGGCCAACAACTACTGGACTCCCGAGAACCCCAACGCATTCTTCCCCCTGCTGTCGCACAACGGAGGTAAGAACGGTGCAAGCCGTCAGACCTCTACCCGCTATCTGCAGGATGCAAGCTACGGACGCCTGAAGAGCCTCATGCTCGGCTACACTCTGCCCGTCAAGGTTACATCGAAAATCGGCATAGAGCGTCTGCGTCTCTACGTTCAGGGCGAAAACCTCTTCACCATCACTCCGATGGAGAAGTGTGTGGATCCCGAGACCCTCGGCAACATGACTTACCCGCTGCAGCGTAAGTTCACAATCGGCCTCAATCTTACTCTTTAATCTAACAGCATAAAAATTAAATAGATATATGAAACTTAAATATATAGCATCGGCAGTGGTGGCTTGCGGAATGCTCCAGGCCTGCGACTACACTGACCTGAAGCCGCTGGAAGGTTTCTCTGATCCGACATTCTGGCAGTCGGTCGACGACCTTGAGCTCTATGCCACCGGTCTGTTCGGCAACTTCGGCAGCGCTACCGCTTTCGCTGATGAGGAGAGCGACAATATGGTTCCTGCCACAATCAGCTCGTATCTATTCGATACGTATGTCACCGCCAACGCAAGCGGCTGGGACTACAGCGCGTGGTCGACGATCCGTCAGTGCAACTACTTCCTCAACCGCTACCAGCGTGTAGAGGGCAAGGAGGCCGATATCAACAAATATGTGGCCGAGGTGCGCCTGATCCGTGCCATGGCTTACTACTCCAAGGTGCGTACGTTCGGTAATGTGCCCTGGTATGAGAGCGATCTCCAGACCAACGACGAGGAACTCCTCTACAAGACGCAGGATCCGCGCTCGGTAGTGGTGCCCAACATCATCGCCGACCTTGAGTTTGCAGCCACATGGCTCCCTGATGGAGGCAATGAGGTGATGGGTCGTCCGAGCAAGGATGCAGCCCGTGCGATGCTCGCCCGTGTATGCCTCTATTTCGGCACATACGTGAAATACCACAGCCCCTCGGAAGAGTGCATGAAGGGTTGCGAGGGACTCGATGCCAACGCGCTTCTCAAGAAAGCCGCCGACGCCTCGCAGGCCATCATGAACACCGGCAAGTATGATATAGTGAAGATCAACGCTCCCTCCGAGGCTCCCCAGCCCGCAGGCGATCCGCTCTATTATCACAACCTCTTCATCCAGACTCAGCTCTGGGGCAACAAGGAGAACATCTTCGCCCGCTACTATACGATCAACCTCGTCACCAATGAGGTCGGCCGCCAGGAGGGCAAGAACAATCTCGGTTTCTCCAAGGATTTCGCCATGAGCTATCTGATGAAGAACGGTCTGCCTATCGCCAACACCGGTTCGGGCTACAAGGGTGATGCGACTTACGAAGATGAGTTCGACGGCCGCGATCCCCGTATGGCCCAGACCATCGGCAACGGCGCCATGATGTGGTATCCCGACGAGGATTTCCCCCGTCGCGACCTGCTGGCTACCGCCAACGGCTCCTGCACAGGTTATTCTTCGTGGAAATTCCATTCGTCGGATTACGAGCAGCAGCAGCCCAGGAGCTGTACTTTCGACTGGTTCCTCTTCCGCTATGCAGAGACTCTGCTCATCAATGCTGAAGCCAATGCTGAACTCGGCACCTGCACTCAGGACGTGCTCGACAACACCATCAACAAGCTCCGCGACCGCGTAGGCATGGCGCATCTGACCACATCGCCCGTCGCTGACGCAGCTCCCGTTGATTACGGCTACAGTGTTTCGCCGCTGATCTATGAGATCCGCCGCGAGCGCCGAGTAGAGCTTGCTCACGAGGGCTTCCGCATGGACGACCTCAAGCGCTGGAACGCCATGAAGCTTCTTGAGAATCCTCTGACATTCCTCGGTATCAAGGTTACTCCCGAGCAGGAGGCATTCTTCGCTGTCGACGGTGACTTCAACGAGGTATATATCGACCCTGAAACCGGTCAGCCCATCCAGACAGGCATGACCTTCGGAGGAGCCGACGGCCTCAAGATCATTGACTACAATGGCGCGAAGTACCTGATGGTGTATGGCAACGAGCCGCTCTATCCCGAAGGCCGCAAGTGGAAGACCAACGACAAGCGCTGGCTCTATCCTATACCTCTGAGCCAGCTGCAGTACAACAAGAACCTTGTACAGAACTACGGCTGGGAAACTCCCGGAGCTGAATAAGCAGATAATTTAAGGTTGCACAGTATCGATTCCCGGTCTCCTCTCTTCAGGAGTCGGGAACCGATAAGACAAATGATCAAGTGTCAAGACTATTTTTGTTAGTTGGACATTAAGGTTGCGGAGAATAACATATGCTTCCGCTTGATCATCAGGCGCCGTGTCACTCACTGACACGGCGCTTTTTCTTATAATAACAATCAAGTCCTGTCAGACCTCTGACAGGACTTGATTAATGCTTTGAATTACATGATTTCGGTTGTCGTGGGGGATAAAAATAAAAAAATTACTCGTCATCACGACGAATAATCTTTTTACCTTAAATCTAATACCATGAAAAACTGAGTGCAAAGTTAGTGACTTTTTGGTAAAATGCAATACTGAAGCACCACATTTAACCCATTTTAACGTAAATATCGTGTGAATTGATGTGCTGACATCAGCCGTAGGCTGGTCAAAAGTGTTGCTCACAGTCATTTGGTTGTGATAATAGCACTGGAGCCGATTAGTCACTCCTACAGGTTTATGTCGGCAAAAAGCTTTCGGTAAGAGTCGGCAGTGCCGATACATACGAATTCGTCGCCTTTCTCAACCTTCATTCCGGGATTTCGTTCAGGAAAGATTCTTTTGAGATGCTTCCGTGAAATGCCGAGCAGGTTGCGGCTCTCGGTAAGCCGGCTTACGGCTACCAGATCCATCCCGTAGTTTTTCTCAAGATCGAGTGAGTCATAGGGTGTGCCAGTAAAGAAGTCGGGAGCCGGAAACTTAAGCACATAGTGTTCGTCGTCGATGCGCATTGACGCGATTTCGGCACCGATGCCCATTTCGTTGACAAGATCGGTGGCTGCCCGCTGTTCGGGCGTCAGAATGCGGTCGATCTGGAATCCTTCGAGTATCGACTCGTGAAGCTTGTCGATAGCCCGCGCGTAGATGCGTTTCACCTCCAGCTTCTTCAGCAACGCGACCGTGCGGATGCTTGCGCCGAAATTTTCTCCTATTGCCACTATCACGAGATCAACGTTTTTAAGCGGAAGCACGTTGAGAGATGTCTCGTCGGTGGAGTCGATGATGTAGGCTGTGGAGATATAGTCCTTGATCGCCTCCACGAGGGAGGGATTTTTGTCGGCTCCGATCACTTCATGTCCCATGTTGGTGAGATCCATGGCGAGATTGGCTCCGTAGATGCCGAGTCCGATGATGAGATAACGCATATTGAGATCAGTTGATTATTATGTTGTCAGCCGGATATCTGGGTTGTATGCCTCTGTGGCGGCCGGCTATGCCTGTGAGCAGCGAGATGATGCCGACCCTGCCTATGAACATCGCCACGCAGAGCAGTATCTTGGAAGAGTCGGAGAGAAGGGGAGTGGCGCCGAGGGAAGATCCTACGGTGAAAAGCGCCGAGCATGATTCGAAGAGCAGCGAGCGGGTGGAGAGTCCGGGCTCCAAGCCGAGGAGCAGCAGAGAGAAGATCAGATAGGAGATGATCGAGAGGGCTACAACGGCGTTGGCTCTCCGGATGGAATTAACTGAAATAGTGCGACGGAAAGCCGTCACATAGGGGCGACCGGTGACGATAGCCCGCAGATTGAGCAATATCGCAGCAAGAGTATTGACCTTTACGCCGCCGCCTGTCGACTGCGCCGCGCCTCCGACCCACATCAGGAACAACACCACGACCAGGGTGACGTCGCGGAAAGCGGCCGGGCTGACCGACGAGAATCCGGCGCTTCGTGGAGTGGCCGAGTTGAAAGCGGCCTGTGTGATTTTCTGCCATAGAGGCATCCCTGCAAGCGTATTGTCCCATTCAAGCCAGAGAAAGATAATGAATCCGGCCACGAACAGCGCCATGAAAGTGGTGATGACTATCCGTGTGTTCATACTGAAAGGGTGCACGTTGCGCGGCTCGGGATCCCTGTGGTGGACTCTGGCCCAGAATCCTCGTATACGATCGTGGATCGTGTCTCGGAGATTGACGAGGACTGGGAAGCCGATGCTTCCGGCCACAATAAGCAGTGTCGTGACCCAGTAGACTGAATTGTTGCCGGCTTGAAGGAGCATAGGATCCGACATTCCCAGAGGCAGGGTGGAAAAACCGGCGTTGCAGAACGACGAGAGAGAATGAAATGCAGCAAAAGCCAGCTCCTCTTCAAGCGACATGCCGAGAGTGCCTGTGACGCTCAGCCATATCCCGACTGCCCCCACGGCCTCCACGGCCAGAGTGAATCCGAGGATGTAGAAGAGTGTGGGGACAAGCGCAGACATGGAGCGTGAGTAGATCATGTCGCGCAGAAGCATCTGGGAGTAGATCGACGCGTTGCCGCTGAAGAATATGGCGAAGAAACTCGTGAATGTCATCACTCCGAGGCCGCCTATCTGTATGAGTACTGCCAGTATGATCACTCCCATCGGGGTGAAGTTGACATATACGTCGACAGGGGTCAGGCCTGTAATGCATACGGCGCTCGTGCTGACAAACAGTGCGTCGGGATAGCTTATGCCGGCGTAGGTGGATTTCGGAAGCATCAGCAGCAGCGAGCCGATGAAGATGAATATAAGGAAACTTGCCGAGAGGAGGAGTGACGGGTTGGTGCGCTTGCCTACGGCGCGGATTATGCCGAAGCATATCGTCACCACGGAATATGCTCCAAGGGATGAATACAGGAAGGCTTTGCCGTAAAGCAGACTTTCGAGCCACGGCAGCCACGGATTGGCGGGATGAGGATAGATCCAGGGCAGCAGTGTCAGGAGCACCATGCAGTCGACAATCCATTTCACCCAGGTGGTCTGGCGGCATGTGCGCCTGAACAGGAATATCAGGTCGTAGATGACGCGGACGATGAATACCGCCTGGGAGATCCTGAGCACGCGGCGCAGTCCGTCGGTCTCGTCGGGCGAATGGTCGAAGCCGGCGTGGATGATGAATCCGGCGATGCATGCCACCGACGCCACGAATGCGAGCACCGTGAGCACCGACGCGACAGCGCGCAGCGAGGCGGCGCTCCGATGGGTGAAGCGCTCGAACCGCCGGCGTGATGATCGAATCTTGCGCCAGAGCAGGTCGGTTATGTCGGACGTTTGTGACATGTCGTTGTATTAACGTCGGCCGGAGCTGTAAAGTTACAATAAATTCGGCATATTTATCGTTATCTGTAGGCATATGCACGCGTGGTCCGATGATATATGCACGCTTTTCATGGCAGTCGACGACTTCAAATATATATATATCAGATATCTCGTAGTGGCGGCGGTAGTGATAGCCGTGTCAGCTTGTCTCACTGCGGCCGCGCAGACCGTCGTGGGCTCCGATTCCATGGCCATATCTCCAGTATCGCCCACGGTGCCACGCTCTTATAACGATCTCCTCTCTCCTCCGTTGCCGGCCGATCTCGGCTTGCCGCGCAACGTGGTCAGCTCGGTTGAATACGATGCCGCGAGCGGATATTACGTGCTGTGTACCAAGTTGGGCGACAAGGATATATCCACTCCGTTCATACTTACCCCCTGGCAGTATTCGCAGTGGCGCGAACGCAATGAACGCCGGCAGCGGTTCAGGATGCTCGACGGGGGGCCGGGCGTGGAAAACGACTCCATCCGCCGACGCGAGCGGCGGCAGTTCGATCTGCTCGACATGAATTTCGACCTCGGGCCGCTCGACAAGATATTCGGTCCGGGCGGCGTCAGACTGACCACCACCGGCTCGGTTCAGATCACCACTGCTGTGAAATCGACCAAGACCGACAATCCGGCGCTGTCGCTCAACTCACGGCGCAAGACCTTTTTTGATTTCGATCAGAAGATACAGGCCACGGTGGCAGCGTCGGTGGGCGACCGCATGAAATTCAATCTCAACTACAACACCGACGCCACCTTCGATTTCGACTCGAAGAATCTCAAGCTTCAGTATGAGGGTACGGAGGACGACATAGTGCGCAATATCGAGGCGGGAAACGTCAGCATGACCACCGGATCGTCGCTGATACGCGGCTCCACGGCCCTCTTCGGCATCAAGTCGACTCTGCAGTTCGGGCGGCTGACAGCCACCGCTCTCGTATCGCAGCAGAACTCCGAGACACGCTCCATCAATACCCGCGGCGGTGTGCAGACCACCGCGTTCTCGCTCAATGCCGACGAATACGATGCCAACCGCCATTATTTTCTCGCACAGTATTTCCGCGACCATTACGACGAATTCGCCTCGCGTCTGCCCTACGTCAGCGGCGGCATAAGCATCACCCGCATCGAGGTGTGGATTACCAACAAGAGCAACAATTACAACCAGAGCCGCAATCTCACGGCCTTCATGGATCTTGCGGAGTCGTCGCATCTGGCCTCAGACCACTGGACGGTCAATCCGGCAGTCGCAACGCCTGCCAACAACGCCAATAATATGCTGCAGACGATCAAAAACGACTATCCGTCGGCGCGGTTTATCAATTCGGTCAGCCAGGCCCTGGCTCCTCTCTCGGCTTTCGGCATCCATGGCGGCACTGACTACGAAAAGGTGGAGAGCGCCAGGCTTCTTTCGCAGACCGAATATACACTCAATCCCACCCTCGGATACATATCGCTCAAGACCCAGCTCGCCGCCGACGAAGTGCTTGCCGTGGCGTTTGAATATACCTGCCAGGGACAGGTGTACCAGGTAGGCGAGTTCTCGGCCGACATATCCGACACCAGCCAGAGCCTCTACGTGAAGATGCTCAAGAGCACCGCGCAGAATCCGCGTCTGCCCATGTGGCGGCTGATGATGAAAAACGTGTACTCGCTCGGCGCCTATCAGGTGCAGCCCGACAATTTCAGGCTGCAGGTGAAATATCTCTCCGATACCACCGGCACCGAGATCCCTTACCTGCCTGTTCCCGGCCTGAGCTCCACCCCTCTGCTGCAGCTGATGGGTCTCGACCGTCTCGACTCCAACCGCGAGGGAAATCCCGACGGCTTTTTCGACTTCATCGAGGGATATACCATACAGCCGTCGACCGGCAAGGTGATATTCCCTGTAGCCGAACCGTTCGGCAGCAATCTCGTCAGCCGCATAGGGAGCGAGTCGGCCGCCGAACCGTTTGTATATCAGGAACTCTATGACTCCACGCTCGTGGTCGCCCGCCAGTTTGCCGACAAAAACAAGTTTGTCATCACGGGCGAATACCGTGCCAGCGGCGGATCGCAGATAAGGCTCGATGCCATGAATGTGCCACGCGGATCGGTGGTAGTGACCGCCGGTGGAGTGACGCTGACCGAGAATACCGACTATACCGTCGACTATGCTCTCGGCATAGTCACCATCACCAATCAGAGCATTATCGATTCGGGGCAGGATGTGTCGGTGACGCTTGAGAACCAGAGCCTCTTCTCCACGCAGCGCAAGACGCTCCTCGGACTCGATCTGGCCTACCGGTTCAGCAAGGACTTCTATCTCGGCGCCACTCTGATGCATTATTCCGAGAAAGCTCTGACGGAGAAGGTCAACATCGGCAACGAGACTGTCAGCAACACCATCTACGGCCTTAACTTCGGCTATGCCGCCGAATTGCCGTGGCTCAACACGCTTCTCAACAAGATACCGACCATCGACGCCACTGTTCCCTCGCGCATAAGCCTGCAGGGCGAGGTGGCGCGCCTGCAGCCGGCAGCGCAGAAAAGCGGTTCGGACAATGGCAGCTCCTATATAGATGATTTCGAGTCAAGCCAGACCGGCATCGACCTGCGCTCGCCCTACTCGTGGTTTCTTGCCTCTACCCCCTATGACAACGGCCCTGATCCGCTCTTCCCCGAGGCTGCATTATCCGACAATCCCGACTATGGCAAGAACCGCGCTCTGCTCAACTGGTACTATATCGACCGCATGTTTACCCAGCGCAACTCGTCGCTCTGCCCCGGCTATCTCCGCGCCGATCTCAAGCAGCAGTCCAATCCCTACGTGCGCGAAGTCACCTCGCGCGAGATTTTCCCTGACCGACAGCTGACCTACGGCGAGTCGTCGACCATCCAGACGCTCAATCTGTCGTTCTACCCCGAGGAGCGAGGCCCTTACAATGTCGACGCCGAGCGCATCGACGACCAGGGGCGTCTGCTCGAACCCGAAAAGCGTTGGGGTGGCATCATGAGGCGCCTCGACAACACCAATTTCGAGCAGAGCAATATCGAATACGTGCAGTTCTGGCTGATGAATCCCTTTCTCGATCCGGAAAATCCCAATACAGAGGGGGGCGATCTTTACTTCAATTTCGGAGAGATCTCGGAGGATATACTGAAGGACGGACTGAAATCGTATGAAAACGGCATCCCGGCCGACGGCGACGACCGTTTCCTGCGCACTACCGCGTGGGGACGCGTCAGCGACCAGAACTCTCTGACCTATGCATTCGACAACAATACATCGGCGCGGCGCAGGCAGGACGTGGGCCTCGACGGACTTCCCAATGACGACGAGTTTGAATTCTCCACCTACTCCGAATATGTGGAACGTCTGCGCACGCGTCTGGCGCCTGAGGCCGCAGAGCGGATGGAGGCCGATAAGTTCTCTCCCCTCAACGATCCGGCCGGCGACAACTATCATTTCTACCGGGGCCGCGACTACGACGAGGAGCGTCTGGGCATACTCGACCGCTATAAACGCTATAACGGCGTCGAGGGCAACTCGCTATCGCCTGAAGAGGCTGACGATCCGCTCTACCAGTCGTCGCGCAACATGCCCGACGTTGAGGATATCAACCAGGACAATACGCTCAACGAATACGAACGCTACTTCCAGTATAAAGTCTCCATACGGCCGCAGGATCTGCGCGTCGGCACCAACTATATCACCGACAAGCAGACCTCGCTCGTCAGTCTGCGCGACGGCACTGACGCCGAGGTGGAGTGGTATCAGTTCAAGATACCCCTGGCCGACTTCGAGAGGGTGGTGGGATCGATCAGCGACCTGTCGACGGTGCGCTTCGTACGCATGTTCATGACCGGTTTCAAGCGTCCGACCCATCTGCGCTTCGCCACTCTCGAACTGGTGCGCGGCGAATGGCGCGCCTACGACTACAACCTCAATGCGCGCGGCGATATGCCCGCTTCAGGTCAGCTCGACGTTTCGGTGGTCAATATTGAGGAAAATTCAGGCCGCACGCCGGTCAACTATGTGCTGCCTCCGGGAGTCAGCCGTCTGTCGGACTCTGCCCAGCAGCAGATCGTGCAGCTCAACGAGCAGTCGATGTCGCTCCGCGTCACGGGGCTGGCAGCAGGGGATGCGCGCGGAGTCTACCGCAACACCATGCAGGATCTGCGCAATTACCGTCGGCTGCAGATGTGGGTGCATGCCGAGCAACTGATCGACGATCCGACGGCTCTGCGCAACGGCGAACTGTCGCTGTTCGTCAGACTGGGAACCGACATTAAGCATAATTATTATGAATATGAGATACCTCTCTCGCTGACCGCTCACGGTCATTATGCCGATATCAGAGCCGATCGGGAGAAAGTGTGGCCCGAGAACAACAGACTCGATGTCAGACTTCAGACCTTGGTGGATGTGAAGAAACTGCGCAACAAGGCCAAGACTGCAGGCGAGGAGGGAGTGGGCTATGCCATGCTTTACTCCATGCGCGATCCGGAGTGCGAGGCCAATACAGTGTCGGTGCTCGGCAATCCATCGCTGAGCGACGTCAGGGTGATGATGATAGGTGTCCGCAATACGTCCCCCGCGGTAAAGGATGGTGTAGTGTGGGTCAACGAGCTGAAAGTTACCGATTTCAATAGCGAGGGTGGCTGGGCCGCAAAGGGCGCCGCCAATCTGATGATGTCGGATATAGCCACGGTCGATGTGGGCGGCCAGCTTGAAACGGCCGGTTTCGGGGCGGTTGACCAGGGACTCAATGCCCGACGCATGGATGATTTCAAGCGGTTTAATTTCGCTGTGCAGGCCGATGTAGGTAAGGTAGTACCCTCGTCGCTCGCTCTTCGTGCGCCGGTGTATTATTCGGTAGTGAAAGAGACCGTCACGCCGAAATATAATCCACTCGACCGTGATGTACTGCTCAAGGATGCTCTCGACGATGCGGGTTCCCGACATGAGCGCGACTCCATCAAGGCGTATGCGGTGGAGAGGGCCACTGTGCGCAGTTTCAGCGTGTCGGGACTCAACTTCGGCATACGCTCCAAGAATCCCATGCCATGGGATCCGGCCAATTTCACATTGAATTTCTCTTTCAACCGTCAGTCGAAGAATGATCCTACTACCGAATATGAGAATACCGACGACTACCGTGGTTCGCTGCAATACAGCTATTCGCCGCGCATACGTCCTCTCAAGCCATTTTCACGGATGGTCGGGAAAAGGAAGAATATGAAGTTTCTGTCGGACTGGGAGATCAACTGGCTTCCGTCGCAGATCAGTTTCCTGACCACCATGTCGCGCTACTATCATGAGCAGCAGACGCGCAGCGAAATTGATGCGGGTGTAAAGCTGCCCGTTCAGGTCGGCAAGAATTTTCTCTGGGACCGGCAGCTCAACATTGCCTGGAGCCCGATCCGCTCTCTCTCGCTGACGTTCAGCTCCAATACTTCGGCCCGCATCGAGGAACCGGTCGGGGCTGTCAACAAACGCCTCTTTCCCGACCGCTACAAGGAGTGGAAGGATACGGTAATACGCTCAATACTGCATCTCGGCACTCCCTGGGCCTACAACCAGACCTTCACCGGCTCCTACCGCGCGCCCTTCAACCAGATACCGGCGCTCGATTTCCTGACCGGTAAGCTCACCTACAATGCCACATACCGATGGGACCGCGGCGCTACCGTAGATGGTGTGGAGCTCGGCAACAAGATAGCCAACCAGGCCACATGGACTGCCGAGGGGCGTCTGGCGTTCGACAAGTTCTACAACAAGATTCCCTACCTCAAGCGTGTCAGTCAGCGTTTTTCGGGTTCGGCCCGGAAGCCCGGACGGGCGGGACGGCGCACACTCGACCGCCCGCGCCGTTTTGAGCGCAATTATCCGCTGAGCGCCGACACATCGACCGTCGTAACTCACAATCTCAGGACAAAGAAAGTGAAGCTGACGGCCATAGATATCGACACACGGCGTCCTATGCGGTTGCAGACACGAGTTGTCGACGAGAATACGGTGGAAATACTTGACCGCAGCGACAAGACCATACAGGTAAGGGTGACGGAGATACGCAAGGAACACTCCGGCTGGCTCGACGAGCTGGCGCAGTATGGCGCCCGGCTGCTCATGTCGCCGCGTTCGGCGGCCGTGCGCGTCCGCTCTGTCCGCTCCCTTTCGCTGCCGCTCTTTATCCCCGATGTCGGCAATGTGTTCGGACAGTCGCGCAGTTTCGGGCCTATGTCGCCCGGCCTTGACTTCGCTTTCGGCTTTACCGACGAGAGCTATGTCGACAAGGCGCTGTCGCGCGGATGGCTCATGACCGACGACGGGCAGGTGTCGCCGGCAGTGTTCGCGCGCACCTCGGATGTCAATCTTGAACTGACGCTCGAACCGGTCACCGGCCTGCGGATACAGCTTACCGGCAACCGCACCGACAACCGCACGTCGTCGATACAGTTCATGTATGCCGGAATGCCGGTCACCTACGCCGGCTCCTATACCAAGACTCATTGTGCCATAGCCACGTCGCTCCGATCATCGAAGGCATCTGACGGATACGCATCCAAAGCATTCTCCGATCTGATTGAAGCCATACCGGTAGTGGCATCTCGTCTGGAGCAGGAATATTCGCGGCATTCATACCCCTCCGAAGGCTTTCTCCGAGGGAACCAGTTGGCCGGCATGCCCTACAATCCAGCCAATGGAGCGGTATCGCAGACATCGAGCGATGTTCTCGTCCCGGCTTTCATCGCCGCATATACCGGCAGGTCGGCCCGCAAGGAAAACCTCGACCCGTTCCCGTCGCTCGCTTCAGTGATGCCCAACTGGCGTGTGACATACGACGGCCTGATACGCCTGCCGCGTATGTCTGATCTCTTCAAGGCGTTCACTCTGACACACGCCTACCAGTGCACCTACTCGGTCGGTTCATATTCATCGTATCTCAACTGGGTGAGCGTCGAGGGCGACCGGCTCGGATTCACTCTCGACGAGATCAGCGGCAATCCGGTGCCGTCGTCGCCGTTCAATATATCGTCGGTGGCGATCACCGAGCGTTTCGCGCCGCTTATAGGTGTGGCCGTGACGCTCAAAAACGATCTGACCATCAATGCCGAGTGGCGCAATCAGCGCACTCTTACGCTGAACACATCAGCCGGACAGGTAGTGGAGGCGACATCGTCGGGCATCACGGCCGGAGTGGGCTACAAGATAACCAATTTCAACACTGTTCTGAAAATACGCGGTTCGCAGCATGGCATAAGCAATGACCTGACAGTCAATGCCGACTTCTCACTGCAGACCAATCAGGCTCTTATACGCCGCATCGAGTCGGCCTACACGCAGGCTACATCTGGCACCCGCACCCTCGGCATCAATCTGACAGCAAACTACGTGCTTTCGCGACGGATGACCATCGGCATGTTCTTCGAGCATCACGTCAATACTCCCATAGTCAGCTCCAACGCCTATCCCGTGACCGACAGCGCATTCGGACTGTCGTTCAATCTCAACCTCGCCCGCTGACCCGACTGCCAAGCTTCCCCCCACCTCCCGCAAACATTCTACATGCCCGATAATTAACTGCCCTGTAGTGCTCTGTACGCAGCATTGGGACGCTTTATTAAGGAATTATTTCCGTAATTGGATTAAATGACTTAACTTTGCAGCCTGTAATCAAGAAAAGAAAATCGTATATGGAAGCTCGAAAGCTAAAAATCAGAGATCTGACGATGCGCGACGGACAGCAGTCGCTGTTCGCCACCCGTATGAGCCAGCAGACGATCGACCGTCTGCTCCCGCTTTATGAAAATGCCGGGTTCTATATCATGGAGGTATGGGGCGGTGCAGTGCCCGACTCCGTGATGCGTTATCTCGGCGAGTCGCCCTGGGATCGCCTCCGCAAGGCTAGCGAGGCTATGAAAGGCAAGTCGCTCCTGTCGGCTCTGTCGCGCGGACGTAACCTGTTCGGCTATGTGCCCTATCCCGACAGCGTGCTCGAAGGATTCTATAAGGAGGCCATTGCCAACGGTCTGAACGTGATGCGTATCTTCGACGCCCTTAACGATATCGACAATGTCAGGGAATCGATCAAGATGATCAACCGTCTGGGCGGCATAGCCGACGGTGCCGTGTGCTATACGGTCGACCCCAAGAGCGAGCCTGTTAAGGGTGGTTTCACAAGCCGTCTGAAAGGTCTGTTCGGAGGCCAGAAAGAGCCTGAAAAGATATTCACTGACGAGTATTTCGTGGAGAAAGCCCGCGAGATGGAGGCTCTCGGAGCGAAGATAATCACTCTGAAGGATATGGCCGGGCTGGTCAATCCTCTGCGCGCCGCCTCGATCATCTCGAAGCTCAAGAGCAACCTGAAGGTGCCCGTGGATTTCCATACCCACTGCACTCCGGGTTATGGCCTCGCATCGTCTGTCATGGCGATGATCCACGGCGTGGATATCCTCGATACCAATATATGGTGGTTCGGTGGCGGCTCGGCCGCTCCCGCCATAGAGCTGATATATGTGTTTGCACAGCGTCTCGGCATAGAGCTTGATGTCGACATGGTGGCCGTGGGCAAGATCCGCAACGAACTGCTCGGCGCACGCCGCGAGCTGGCTCCGTTCGATCTCGTCAAGGAGTTCCCGGCCGAGTTCGATCCTCTGGCCGACACCCTCCCCGCCGAGATTTCCAAGCATTTCGACGACGCCATCGAGGCCGGCCGTCGCGGCGACGAGGAGGCAATGCTTGAGGCATGCCACGCCATCGAGGCCTATTTCCGCTTCCCCAAGCCCAATCTGCTGGTGAAGAACGCGGAGGTGCCGGGCGGCATGTATTCCAACATGGTGGCGCAGCTCAAGGCTCTCCAGTCGGAAGAGGTGCTCGACGACGCTATGGCTCTGATCCCGAAAGTGCGCCGCGACGCAGGTCTGGTACCTCTGGTCACTCCTACGAGCCAGATAGTGGGCAGTCAGGCCGTGTTCCTCGCCCTTGACCACAAGAAGGGCAACGCCGACTATACCAACAAGTCGAATCAGTTCATGTCGCTCATCAAGGGCGAGTATGGCCATACTCCCGTAGCGGTCGATCCGGAATTCCGCCGTCAGATCACAGGCGATCCCGAGGAGCATCCTTACGACGTAAGCTCTTACAAGGCTCCCGAGAATCCGGAGATAGCCGAATTCGGCGGAATGAAGCTCGCGCAGAATAATGAGGAGTATCTGCTTCTTGAACTGCTCCCCAATGTGGCCACCACCTTCCTGCGCAACAAGCGTCAGGCCGAATACGAGGCAAAAAAGGCTGCCGAACAGCCTGCGCCTACAGAGGAGGTGATCGTGGAGGAGAAAGTGGAGCCGATCACCGGCGAGGTGGTCAGCGGCCCGATGCCAGGCACGGTGCTTGAAGTAAATGTCAAGGCCGGCGATGTGGTAAAGAAGGGCCAGAAGCTTCTCGTCTACGAGTCGATGAAGATGGAGAATGACGTGGAGGCCGAGCATGATGCGACCGTAAAACGTGTGTTTGTAAAACCCGGTGACCGTTTTGCAGCCGAGGCTCCAATGATCGAATACGAGGACTGATCCTCTTTTGAATTTCAACCTGCATGCATCTCCCGGTCGGCCGAAAAGCCGATATGCCGGGAGATGCTTCTTTTTGTTGACAAAGTGTTGACAATTTCGTGAATTTATTGTCAGAGGAGTCCTAAATCGTTAAGTTTGTAAACCGATTGGTGACAGTCGCTCTCTTTTTTACTATAAATCAATCATTGTTTGTAACCAGATAACGGTATATGAGACGGATCATCATAGTCATAGCTTGTGTGGTCATGCTGGCGGGGCTGACATATGCTCTGCTGTGTACGCTTTCCTCGCAGAATGACATGAAAGCTTCGCGGCCCGACGGTCTGATAGGAGTATTGCCGCTCGTTGATCAGAAAGTGAAGGTGGAGCCGGTGCCCGGTCTGATATTCAAGTTTGACACCGGTAGTGATATATCCACCATAACGGATTCGGATCTTCAGCTGCTTCGGGATATGGGCATGAGTGTGGAGAAGAAGATTTATCCTGTAGCGGGCCGTGACGGAAACGGCAGGACGAGGATATGTCTGACCCGTTATACTGTCAGCCTGCCTCTTTATGATTACCGTTTCCTTACCGACAGCGTCAGCGGAAAGGTAAGGGCTGTCGCCGACAAGGCGTCGCTCAATGTGCTTGAAGGGGTGGATTTCGCTCCGTCGCAGACCGGCTATTCGGTGCTTGGCGTGGATTTTATTGAGAAATTCAAGGTCGCATACGATTATATGAATGGAGCTGTAAGGCTGTATTTCGCGCTTCCCCAGGGGTATGAGGCATTCAATAAGATTTATTATTCACGTGCGGCAACCGATGGTCTTTGGCTTGGCAAACGATACTATATGGATATGCGGGTCGACGGTGAGATGCGAGGTTTTTTCTGTGATACAGGTATACGCGAGGCCATGGTGAAGATGTCTACCTCCACAATGTCGAAGGACACCCAAGGGATTCTCAACGACACTGTCGTGACAATGGTTTCGGAATATCCGGCGCTGAAAAACGACTCCGAATGGATGGAAATAGGTTCGCGCGGCGGAAATGTCAAGGTTTATTATTATGACAACCGCGAGGAACCGTTTGCCTTCAATCCCCTGAATCTTTTCAGGCAGGACTGCATGATAGATTTTGCGGCCGGCGAAGTATATCTCCGCAGATATTTTGACGTTCCCGATCAGGATCCGCCGCTCGCATCGTCGGTAGAGATCGCCGACTGAGCAGTCTGGCGGGCTGGCAACGCTCAGCGCTGATGCAATATCTGTGTGAGGTTGTGTTCGAGATCGGCCGACGACAGGCGTGTGGTGAGGCGTCCGCGATGCGCTATTGATATGCCTCCGGTCTCCTCGCTGACCACTATCGCTATCGCGTCGGTGGCTTGGGATATGCCGAGAGCCGAGCGGTGGCGCAGTCCCAGGGCACGCGGTACGTTGCGGTCATGCGATACAGGCAGTATGCATCCTGCCGATTTCAGCCGGTCGTCGGCTACGATCAGCGCCCCGTCGTGGAGCGGAGAATTCTTGAAAAAGATGTTTTCTATAAGTCGGGAGTTGGGGAGGGCGTCGATGATATCGCCCGAACGTTCATAGTTTTCAAGCGGCACGTTCTGCTGTATCACAATCAGCGCTCCTGTCTTTGATTTCGCCATATTCATGCAGGCGTAGACGATCGGTATGATCAACCGTCGCCCGCGTTCGTCGGCGTCTTCGCCTGGTGTGCGGTGATGAAAAAGCTTTCGGAGAAAACGCCATCTTTTGTGATCGCCCAGTTCCACAAGAAACCGCTTGATCTGATCCTGAAAGAGGATGACTATCACAAGGAGGCCTATCGACATGAATTTGTCGAGTATGGTGCCTATGAGCTTCATCTCGAGGATCTGTGACGCCACGACCCACACCACTATGAAAGCAAGCAGGCCGTAGAAGATATTGATGGTGCCCGACTCGCGCATGATCCTGTAGATATAGAACAGGAGCAGGGCTGCGAGGGCTATGTCGAGTACGTCGCGGATGGTAAATGGATCCATGGACAGTCAGAATAAGGAGTTGTGAATGATTCTCGACGGCAAAGTTACGAATTTTTAAGCAACTCAAGCAATCTGATGCTCTGCGATGCTTCCTTCGGATCATGGACGCGAATTATCGAGGCTCCTCCCATAAGCGCGATGGTGTCGGCCGTGACGGTGGCGGCGAGTGCGTCTTCGGGCGCGATGCCGAGTGCTTTAGTGAGCATGGATTTGCGGGAGAGGCCGATGAGTATCGGGCGCCCGAGAGCTTCGGCTATCAGAGGAATATGGCGTAGGACGCGGTAATTCTGTTCAAGGGTTTTCGCGAAGCCGAGTCCAGGATCGGCTATAACGTCGGCTATGCCAAGCAGCGAGCAGCGTTCTATTACGTCCGACAGACGGCTTATTATCTCGCCTGTCGGGTCATCGTCGGGATATCGGGTGAGAGTCTGCATGGTGGCCGGGGTGCCGCGCATATGCATGGCGATGTAGGGCACCCCCAGACGCGCCACTGTCGGAAGCATCCCGGGATCTTCGCCGCCGGTGATGTCGTTGACTATGTCGGCTCCTCCGTCCTCTACGGCTATCCTTGCCGCCTCCGCACGAAAAGTGTCGACCGACAGGGGTATGTCGGGGGCTACGCTTCTGACAGCTCTGCAGGCTGTCAGAAGTCGCTCTGTCTCCTCCTCTTCGGTGACTTCCGCGGCTCCCGGGCGCGATGAATAGGCTCCCACGTCGATCATGTCGGCTCCGTCGGCAATGAGCCGTGCGGCACGTTCTGCTATGGCTTCGGCTCCTTCGGCACGCGATGCCGCATAAAAGGAGTCGGGGGTTGCGTTAAGTATTGCCATTACCTGCGGACGTCCGATTTCCAGCAGGCGTCGGGGCAGGCGGAGAGAGAAAGGAATGAACTGCGTTGTAGTCATGTCGAAGGCTTGATTGAGCTTATATTATTCCAATGGATCGCAGGAATACGAGTATTATGCCCGCCGGAGCCACATAGCGCAGCAGCAGGCTGAGGGTCACCATAGTCATGCGGCGCGTCGGCGACAGTTGCTCTCTGATGACGCGTCGTGGCATCACCCATCCGGTGAACAGGGCGATTATGAGTCCTCCCACCGGCAGGAGAATGTTTGACGACAGATAGTCGAATGCGTCGAATATGCTGAGCGAGAATATTTTTACTCCGCTGAGCGGGCCGAAACTCAGCGCGCACAGGGTGCCGAATACGAGTGCTATCGCAGCGTTGGTCATTGTGGCGGCTCTCCGGCTCATGCCGCGCTCCTCGATAAAGAAAGCTATTGCTGTCTCCGACATGGATATCGTGGAGGTGAGTGAGGCCAGTATCAGGAGGAAGAAAAACAGTGCCGACCACAGCGGTCCGAGCGGCAGCGAATGGAATATCGACGGAAGTACTTCGAATATCAGGGTGGGACCGGCTGCCGGAGATACGGAGAATGTGAATACAGCCGGGAAAATGATGATGCCGGAGAGGATGGCCACAACCGTGTCGAGAGAGGCTGTGGTGGCCGCGCTGCGGAGCAGTGGAGTGCTTTGTGAAAAATATGATCCGTAGGTGGCCATGCATCCGAGTCCGAGCGAGAGTGAGAAGAATGCCTGTCCCATAGCGCCGAGAGCTACGGACGGAGTGATCTGTGAGAAGTCGGGGTTGAATAGGAAGCTGAGGCCCTGCGAGGCCTCTGGAAATGTCAGTGATCTGATGCAGAATATTATAAGCAGTATGAAAAGCGTGGGCATAAGCAGATTGGAGATCTTTTCAATGCCCTTGTTTACACCGCGCACGACTATGAAAAAGTTCATGGCCAGAAACAGCACGGTCCAGACCACCGGGCGCACTCCGTCAGAAGCCAGACTGAGGAATCGGCCATGGTATTGCTCGCTGTCGAGGCTGGAGAGTGATCCCGTGATCGACTGTACGAAATATTCGAGGGTCCATCCTGCCACCACCGAGTAGAAGCTGAGAATGGTCATCGATGCCACGATGCCTATATATCCTGCAAGAAACCATGGTTTGCCGGGAGCGAGCGCACGGTATGCTCCGAATATGTTTGAGCGGGTGGAGCGTCCCATTATGAATTCGGCCGTCAGCACCGGCACTCCGATGATTAGTATGAATGCGATATAGAGTATCATGAAAGCTCCTCCGCCGTGAGTGCCGGCCTCATAAGGGAAGCGCCATATGTTTCCAAGCCCCACAGCTGAACCTACTGTGGTGGCTATGACTGCGAAACGAGTAGCAAACTGGCTTCTTGAAGAGAGGGGGGATTTGTCGTGTTGGGTCATCTGTGATGATTGGTAGAGTTGGACGGGTGATCCGGAGGATCGATTACTGATTCGTCGCGATGGCTTCTCTCGCGCCCGTCGGGCGTTCTGGGTCTGCCGTTTTTTATTGCTTTTTTCCGTTTTTCCCCTTTTCCTGTATCATGCCGGGCCGTGTCGGGGGCAGAGGTTTGGATATTGGCGGAGTTGTCGGTCGCGGTTGGTGCTGCGACAGTGATGGGTGCTGTGTCAGTCCTTCCGCAATTTCTCACAATGGCTACGGCGCAGATGCCTGCTGCAAGCAGCGCGAGCAGCAACATCAGCCCGCGGCGTTCGGTCGATGTGAATTTCCCGTCAGGCATCAGGCATTCATATAATGCTCGAAAGCAGTATTGACAGTATCAGCAGCGGAGCCACGTAGCGCAATATCGCCGTAATGATGTTGATCATATGTGACGATATCTTGCCATAGTTGGTCAGCTGGTCGCGGAGCAGTCGGCGTGGAGCGAACCATCCCATGTAGATGCACAGGAGCATGGAGCCGGCAGGCAGCAGCAGATTGGTGGCGAAGAAGTCGAGGAAATCGAATATGTTGCGGCCGAAGATTGTTATATCGGAGAGCGGGCCCTGCGACAGAGAGCAGAGCGAGCTGAACAGGAACAGAGGCAGCAATGTCAGAAGGCATGCCTTGATCCGTTTTATTCTGAAGCGGTCGGAGAGGAAGGCAATGGTCACTTCGGCGATGGATATGGTCGATGTCAGGGCTGCTACAGTCAGAAGCAGAAAGAAAATCGACGACCACACCTGAGTGGCAGGCATGTGGGCGAACACTTCAGGCAGAGTGACGAAGACGAGTGTGACTCCCGCCAGACTTTCGCCCTGCAGTCCGAATGTGGTGACCGAAGGGAAAATGATCAGGCCCATCAGGAACGCTACAAGCAGATCGAGCAAACTGACGGTCACCGCAGTGCGGCAGAGCCGGGTGTGCTTCGGGAAATATGAGGCGTAGGTGATGAGTATGCCCATACCGAGCGAGAGCGAGAAAAACGCCTGGCCGAGCGCACTAAGCGCCACTTCCGTGGTGATTTTCGAGAAATCCGGGCGCAGGAAGAATGTCAGTCCGGATTCGAGCCCCGGAAGGGTCATGGCTACTCCTACCAGTATGATGAGCAGCACAAACAGCAGAGGCATCAGTATGTTTGACAGCCGCTCTATCCCTTTCTGGACTCCGAGAGCCAGCACAGCGAGATTGATGATGATCATCAGATAGGTGTTGGTCAATGGATTCCATCCGTCGGCTATGAATTCCTTCATGCGCGATGTGAAATGGAGTGAAGAGTCCGACGCCGATGCAAGGCCGTCGTAGAGATGGCCGCTTATCGACTGGAGCAGGTATTCGAGCGTCCATCCGGCCACGACCATGTAGAACATGAGTATGAGATAGCTCGCCAGAATGCCGAGTCCTCCCACCAGCCACCATGGGCGACGCGCTCCGATATTCTTGAACGCTCCCACGGCGTCGCTTCCTCCGGCACGGCCGAGCGCGAATTCGGCTGTCATCACCGGCACTCCGAGCAGAAACACGCAGGCGATATAAATTATTAGGAAGGCTGCGCCGCCGTTGGCCTGCGTTTCTGCCGGAAACCGCCAGACGTTTCCCAGCCCGACGGCTGAACCGACCGTGGCGGCTACCAGTCCGATTTTAGATGCGAATTTAGGCTTTTCTGACATTGCAATACTGACGATGTGTAAATATCCGGCAAAGATACGTAAAAATCTGTAAGTTCCCGGATCCCGGCGTCCCCTTTTTTGCAACCTTTGTCGGGGCTTTTTGTTAATTGAGATAAATCGTAGGGAGAATTTTGAGGGGCGGGGCAACGGAATTGAGCGGGAGTTGTTGTAACTTTGCAGTCATGATTTTCTGGAAAAACATATTGAGGCTACTGATGAGTGTGCCACCGGTAGTGCTGTCGGCGCTGGCTGTTGCCGGCATGCTGTGGCTTACGCTTGCGCCTGATCCGCTGCCGGATGAAACGCCCGTGCTGTTTCCGGGAGCCGATAAGATCGCCCACTTTCTCATGTTCGGCGTGATAGCCGCCCTGCTGGCGCTCGATTTCTACAGGTTGAAGGGATCGCGACGCGCGTGGCTCACAGGTGCGTTCGTGTCCGGACTGCTCGGCGGAGTGATCGAGATAGTGCAGGACGCTATGGGTGCGGGGCGCTCGGCCGACTGGGCCGACTGGGCGGCCGATGTGGCCGGAGCCATAGTCGGAGCGCTGATAATGAAATATATGGCAGGCCGATGGCCCGATTTGATACGAAAAAACAACTGATAATGACCGATATAGTCAGATATATCCTTTTGCTTCTGGCAGCGGCCGCGGTAGCTGCCGTGGCCGGATGCAGCGCTAAGAAGAGTGCCCGACCGATCGTGACGGTGAGCATCGATCCTCAGAAATGGCTGCTCGACAGCATTGTCGGCGACCGGGCTGAGGTGAAATCGCTATTGCCCGGCGATGCCAATCCTGAAAATTTTGATCCCCCCCTGGCGACGTTGCGCGACGCTTCGCGAAGTCTGCTATACATGAAAATGGGGCATCTCCCCTGGGAGGATGCCCTCGGAGAGCGGCTTCTGGAGGGCAACAGGACGATGAAAATTGTAGATACGTCTGAAGGCATCGACCTTATAACAGATGGGGGACACGCACACCTCCACAACGATGCTGACGGAGATCATCACGACCATTCGGGAGCCGACCCGCATACCTGGACGTCGGTGCGCAACGCGCGCGTGATCGCTTCCAATATGGTCAATGCTCTCGTTGAGGCCGACCCGGTGAATGCCGACTATTACCGTCGCCGTCATGCCGATCTCGACCGCAATCTCGCCCGGCTCGACAGCGCTATGTCGGCCCGTCTGGCGCCCTTGTGCGGACAGCAGTTTCTTGTCTGGCACCCCTCTTTGAGTTATTTTGCACGTGACTACGGCCTGATCCAGATAGCTCTCAGCAGCGGAGGGAAAGAGCTGTCGCTCCCCGGACTGATGGAACGTATAGCCGCCGTGCCCGACAGTGCCGGTCAGCTCGTCATGTTCATACAGCCGCAGATGGACGAGTCGGGACGATCCGATGCGATAGCCCGCGCTACCGGTGCGCGTAAAGCTGTGTTCAATCCTATGGCAGCTGACTGGGACCGGACCATGGTGCAACTCGTAGACGAACTGACACGATGAATCATCAACAACATAAACTGATTACTCTTCGGGACGTCGGATTGCGTCACGGCGTCCGCCAGGTGCTGTCGGGAGTGGATCTCGACATATGCCGGGGCGACTTCATGGCTATAACGGGGCCAAACGGCGGGGGCAAGACGAGTCTGCTTCGCATTATCCTCGGACTGCTGAAGCCTACAGTCGGGAGGGTCGACTATATCGACGCCGACGGATCCCGGATCCGACGTATGGATGTCGGTTATCTTCCGCAGAAAAATGCGATTGACTCCCATTTCCCGCTGACGGTGTCGGAAGTGGTGGCTTCAGGATTGCTCGGACGCCGTGGTCTCAGCCGCGAGGAGATATCCGACCGTACCGCCGCGACGCTTCGCACCATAGAGATGGAGCAGTATGCATCGCAGTCAATCGGACGCCTCTCCGGCGGACAGGTGCAGCGTTCGCTCCTTGGACGCGCGCTGATATCCGGAGCGCCGTTGCTGATACTCGACGAACCGCTCAGTTACGTCGACAAGCATTTCGAGCACCGTATCTATGATATTCTGCGCGAGCAAAAGGCTTCAGGCACTACTGTCGTTCTCGTAAGCCATGAGATGACCGCCATCGCGGAGATGGCTACGCGTCATATTATCGTCGATGGCACGGTGCACGCATGTCATTCCGACAACCACCGTGTGGTGTGCGATTGCGGCTGATGCCGCCAGTGGAGCAAATTGATCCGCTGCAGTCATGCAATTTTTTTTGTTGCGCTAATTGGTCTGTAGATCAGAGATGTCGCATAGGATGATGAAAAAAGGTGACAAAAAATTGTCGTGAAAATTTTGGTGGTTCGGAAATAATGCCTACCTTTGCATCGCAATCGGGAAAACGGTTGCACCGACTTGCGAAAATAGCTCAGTTGGTAGAGCACGACCTTGCCAAGGTCGGGGTCGCGGGTTCGAG
>ERZ825324.771-NODE-771-length-42463-cov-6.945105_pt1 | contig 42463 bp, 49 predicted proteins | sample MGYA00519859_ERZ825324 | MGnify/ENA primary metagenome ERZ825324 (study PRJEB31778, sample SAMEA3449198) | human gut metagenome | biome: human gut; feature: human-associated habitat; material: faeces | place: United Kingdom | collected 2010/2012 ...
ACACTCCTTTGATGAATTCATCGCATGCCTCGTAAATCGAGGTCATGAATGAGTTGAAAACTTCGACTGTGGTATAGGATTCGGTGGCTATTGATGCGGCTTTCTCTGCACTCGCATTGGCTTGCGTTGCGAAGCCTTCCGCCGCTGATGCACTCACCTTGGCTTGCGTTGCGGAGCCTTCCGCCGCCGATGCACTCGCATTGGCTTGCGTTGCGGCGTCCGAAAACTGATCAATCAGAGCGGCCGCTTTGTCGGCAAGCTCTTTCGTGTAGCCTTGAAGCGGGGCAATTGCGTAACCGCCAGATGACGCTGTTGTTCCTTTATAGGCCGCCGCCAGAGTGATCTCCGTGGCTGAAACAACTTTTGAAATTTCATAGAGCAGTCCGTCCGGGCCTACAAAGCCATCGCTCCCGATTCGGACGTTGTCGACCCATGCCGTCCCAGTCCCGGTTACCGTGGTTGACCCATTCGTAACGGAACAAGTTCCCGCCTTATACCAAGCCATGTTTGTTTAACTCCAAAAAATTGCGGTAACCGCTTCAATCGTTTCTGCCGCCTGAACTTCTTCCACGAGCTTCTTCCGCTTCCCCACGGCCTCGGCTGATGCCTTTCTGTAGGCGTCCACGTGCGCCTTGACCTTGTCCATGAAGTCGTTCAGCTCAATGCCTCTGGCTGAAGCGCAGGCTGCGCACCACGGAACAAGGTCGGCGGATGGAGAGGATGAGGCAAACCATGCTTTGCATTCGTCTGCCTGCTGCTGCCAAGTGGACTGCTCATCCTCCGGGTAGCCGGATTTAAACTCGTCCAGTGCCGCGCTCATAGCTTTCGTCAGTTCCCTGACTTTGGACGCCTTAGCCGCAGAAAGTTCAGCCGCCTCATCGGCGGCCTTTTGTGCATCGGATCTGGTGTCTTCCCACGCATGCTTTGTCCAATTAAACGTGTGATACTTCGAGGGCTGAGCGGGCTTTTTCTGCCACCCCTCTCCATCCCACCAGTCACCCTGAGGATTGCCTTCCATGGCTTCGGCGCCTTCGGAGATATTCGCCTGCAGCTGTGCCGGATCGCCCCAGAAGGTCTTAAGGAGCTGTCCTGTCGCTTTATCGATAATTGCGTAGTTCATCTTTTCATCTCTTCATCTCTATTACGGCGATGGATTCGGTCTGCACTCTCGACAGGTTGTAGGGAGAAACAGATACGGAATACGTATATGTTCCCGCTGAGCCCGGGGAGTCGAAATAGGCAAACGTCAATGTGTGATCCACTCCGGTTCCGCCAGTCCACCCACCGGTGCAGTAGGTCGTGAGATACGTTCCATTCCGATAAAGCTCCGCCGATCCCCCGGCAAAGTAGGCTGAAGATGACTCATCACTGGATGTGATTCCCATCAGATAGCAGGAGAAAATGATGATCATCCTGCTGCCTGAAACGGCCGTATAAGAGATGCTTTCCCCGCTCGCCCCGGCAGTTCCCGTGACAGCTCCATCCAGAATCTTGTAGAAGTCCACGGCGTTTGAACCTATTTTCAGGTTCGTAACCGAAGCGTCCTGAATCTTCGCGTTCGTAATTGCGGCGTCACCGATTTTTACCGAAGTAATCGCCCCGTCCTGAATTTTGGCATTTGATATCGAAGCATCTGCGATTTTCGCATTCGATATCGAAGCGTCTTGGATAAGGGCGGAATCCATATAGACCTGCCCGCCGGAAACAGTGAACGGAGAGGTCACGGTTCCGCCGCTTGCCGTGCTGTTCAGGATGGCGAAAGTGTCGGCGTTCACGAGGAACTGCGACTGCACGCTTCCGGACGAGTTATCCACACCGACAGCAAAGCCTGCGGCGTAGTACTTGCCGCCGGCCGTGATGCCGGTCTTGACCGTATAGGCAGAGGACAGCGTTCCGTCAGCCTTGGCGATCGCGGTGGCGTTTGTTTCAATGTCCGCCGAGTTCTGGCTGATCTTGGCTGAAAGCTTTGTATCTAGTTCAGCCAGGGCTTCTTCATTGCTCGAGCTTGTTTTTTGGAGCTGAGTTATCGAAGCCCGGCTGCTCCATTCGTTAAGGACATCAGCCAGATCGCCTTCGGCATCCGGAGCGCGGGATATCTGGGATTCAATGCTGCTGACGATTGATTGCGCATTGTCTGCCGCGTTCTTAGCCTCGGTGGCTGTGCTTGAAGCTGTTCCAATTTCTGACATCAGATCGCCTCCCAACTGCGTGGAAGTGATTTTGTTTGTCAGATAGCCGAGAATGCCTGCGGCGTCAGTGGAGCTTGTTCCTTCCACCCCGTCCGTGGCTGATGCCGGGTAATAATCTCCCGCCAGTCCATTTTTATCAACAAGCCGAGCCCAGAAATAGAACGTCTGCCCTGATTTCAGACCCGTAAGCGTGTATTTCGCCTGCGGATACGACAGCATGGTGAGCGGTGTTGCCGCAGTGCGGTCGTTCGTTGCGCTGTACCAGATCTCCGTGTAAGAGAGGATATTCAGTCCGCTCGGGAATCCCCAGTTAAGCGTGATCCCGAAAATCTCGGGCGAAGCCGCAAGGCTCGCCGGAGAGGCGGGGGCCGCTAGCAGTCCGTCAATGGCGACCGCACCCGAAGCTTTCCAAGGGGATTTAATCCCAATGGTGTTGGTAGCCCGGATTCTGAACTGGTAGGTCCCGCTGTAGGCGTTCGTGATGTCGTACGAGCAGGAAGCCACCTGCGGAACTGTTATCCAGTCAGAGTTATCCCTCTTCCATTCAAGGATGTAATACCCGACACCACTAGCAACTTCGGGCTTCGACCACGAGAGGGTTACTGTTGTGGACGAAATGCCCTGATTGACAGTTTCATTCGATGTAATCGCAAGGTTGGAAGGGGCGGGAACAGAGCTTTCCGGGATGGATGTAATCAGCACATCCGAGAGTGGCGAACCGTAATCGACAGCTGCGTATTTCGACTGTTCATTTTGAATAGCCGCAATATCGAATGTGCAACCATCGCCTTCGGTCACGCTTACAACCCTGAAGGTCTGCGTCTGAAGATCGGAATTAACCACCGCCCAAACAGATTCCGCTTCGGGAGCCGTGGAAAATGCTGTTTTTACGGTTATCGTTGTTCCATCAACCGCAGAAACAATGCTCGATTCAGTCGTTCCCGAGGGGAGCGTGCAAATGAGCGTATCGCCCACGCTGATGCCGTCATTCTTATCCACCACCACCTGCGTGGTGGAATTGACAGCGTGCAGCCGCCCTCCAATGCGCTTGCCTGCAATCGCAGGATCAGCGATCCTGATGATCTGCCCCGGGGTCGCAATAGCCCCGTTCAATCCAACGCTGAAGGTGACGCTGCGCGTCTCACGCTGAGATGTAAGCAGCGTCCACAGGCCTAATCTGTGCGCCTGAGAACGGGAAGAGCAGGCAAAAGCGGTGATCGAGGTCGCTACAATTCCGTAGCGTGCAATCCCGTCAGCGTCCTCGACCGCTTCGACCTTGGTGTTGTACATGTCATCAGGGTCGTTATAACTAACGTAGCAGACGGTATAACGGGTCGAGCGTGCGCTGCCCTGATACTGGAATTTGCCGTCAATGACGTTCGCTGCGGTGTAGGTGTACGAAGGATCCCTGGGCATATCTGCCACAGGAATGGCACTTCCATTGCCCCAGTAGACGATCCCGCGGAATGCGGTAGCGAGGTCACTCAAAACCGCTGTGGCGTCCGCCGCCGATTGAAGGTAGCAGTTGCAGGTGAAGCGAGGCTCCGTGTTGCTTCCTACGCCGGTAGGAACGCTTTCGTCACAGTACTGCCCAATCTCGTACAACGACCACTTGTCAATGTAGCCTGCGTCCAGAACATCCCCCAGTCCATAGCGGTCGTTCGTCAGGATGTCGTAAAACACCCAAGCTGGGTTGTTGCTGTAGGCAGTTTTAAACGTTCCATCCCACGTCCCGGTATAAGTGCGTTTATCGGCGTCATAGTTTGAAGGAACGCGGATGATGCGGCCTTTCAAGTGGTAGGCGCGCGTAGGGATGGACGAAAACTGGCTGGCGTCTATCTTGATCGCGGCGAGCGCGCTCATGGGATAACGCAGTTTTGCGTCAACGATCTCGGTATAGGCCTGAACGAGGGTCGTGTCGCTGATGTAGTTTGTGCTGCTGTCCGCGGTCGAGCGGCGCACTCTGATCGTCCAGGGAGCCCCGCCGGAAGGCAGATCAATCCGGTGCGAACGGGCGTAGGCCGAGGTCGTTTTACCATCAAACGCCGAAGAAACGACCGTGGAATACGTCCCTCCATTGGAGGACAGCTCAATCGTGTAATCTACACGATATCCATTGATGTTCCCGTTCTTCTGGTTGACCTTCTGGAGTCCGGAGACCGCCAGAGTAATACGGGCAGCGTCAAGTTCCGTGTTCGTGAACGTGTGAGTCCACGGAGTGGAGGCCTTGAATTCAACACCAACAGAGGTGGTCGATTCGGACGCGGGGAATCCGGAAACGGGATCCTGATCCTGCGTCCCAGAGCGGAACTGGATGTCATAGCCCGAGAAATTCGCCGTCCCATCAGAAGACAGAACCGGAGTCTCATCAAAATAGACGGATTTCAGGCCATCCACAGGCCCGACAATCTCACCCTCAGATAGCAGATCGACAATGCGGGCGTACGAAGTGGAGTGCAGCGAGTCGCGATCTTCTTCCCCACCGGAAGATCCGCTTCCGCCCTTCTTCGCGCCTTGAATCACTCGCCAACCACCTTTGACTTTCATGCCTGATCCTCTGCGTAAATCCCTGCGGAAATAACTGCACTTCCTACCGTCATTTCGCCGTACAAGAGTGGCACTGGGCCACCCTGAGCTTGTGTATTAACAGCCCCGCTGAAGTTGTAGGACGCTCCGTTTTCGCTGCTTGAACCGCTTCCACTAACCTTCGCAACAGGGGATAAGAATTGAACCAATCCACCCATAGCAAGCGCAGCCCCCATTTGCGCCGCAACAGCGTATCCACCAGAAACTCCTAAAAAGCTTCCGGCTCCTGCCGCACCGCCTGCCGCAGCGCCGCCTCCTGCCGCACCACCTGCGGCACCTGCTGCGCCCGCAGCCGCCCCACCAGTCCACACAGCAGCGATGACAATGACGATGCCTACGAATATTTGCAGTAATCCACCACGTTTTGCACCCATGAGTACCGGGGCTATGCGGATGTCGTCATTTCCCACGGGGTAGCGGAACTGCTTTGTGTCTTTTAAGTTTTCCTTGCCTACCCAGATCCCATACCCAATGCCGCGATCCTTCGAGGTCATCAGTTCCTGCTCGAACCCCGGGCAGACAACACGCAGGGCCCGAATGGCTTCTTGAACAGATGAAACGGCGAGCCTGTGAACTCGTCCAAATTTCCGTCCAAGACTTCCATAGAGCCTGATTGTGCGAAGCTTTTCACTCATTTCTATACCTGATGATTAAGCGCGTGTGTTCCGCCCAGTAGCCGCCGTAAATCACTCTCTCGCTCAAATGCCCGTACATATGGTGAAGCATGCAGTTGTGAACCGGGTAGAGCGTTGGATCTTCCTTGAGCCCATGCTCGCCCAGAAAGATGCCGGCATGGTTGACTACCGGGGCCCGAATCTGCATGAGAATGAGATCACCGTAGTCGAGGTGTTCGTCATCCCGGAGGGCGGAAAATCCCGCGTCACGGAAATTCTCCATGTACAAGTCCTGCCCTTTATTCCACCATTCGTCCTTGCGCAGGAAGTCCGGCAGTTCAATGCCTAATTCCCTCTGGTAGAAATCCTTGACAAGGCCGTAGCAGTCAAGCGTTCCGTGGTAGAACATCCGTCCAACGAGCGGAGCCTTGTAGCCCGAGGGCTTCGTCATAGTGATCGTTCCCGCGCCCTCTTTTGACACGAAGCAGATCAGCCACGGAAGCCCTGAGGATTCAATTCCCACAAGATCGGCTTCGGAGGGCTCAGGATTGACATCCGGATGGCTGTGAACCACTGCAATGATCTTCCCTTTGTCTTCCGCCGCCGCATAGTCCTTGGGGTCGAGGACAAAATGATCAAGGTCGCCCAGATTGCGGCACGGAAAGTACTTTTCCTTACGCCCCACAGCAACCACAAGCCCGCAGCACTCGTTAGGGTAGGCCTGCTCAGCGTGCAGCCTGATCGCCGCTTCCGTGGAAGTCTTCATGGTTAATAGGTCTTCGTGTTGGCGGCCGGGAAGCCGCCGAAGTTGATGACAGCCGCGTCTTCGGAAACACCCTGCTGAGCGGCAAAACGCTTCTTGCAGTCACTCAAGCGGCCTGGGCAAACGTCCTTAGCGGCGTCCGTCACGGAGTTTCCATCAGCGTCAAAGTACGCAGATCCGGTGTATCCGCAATATGTCCCGCGGTATCCACCCTTCAACTTCCAGCAGCACAGGTTGGCGATAATCTGCCTCGAAGGAAGCTGCCTGTTAGCGAAGTCAAGGGCTGTGGAAAGGGTGAACTCGATTTCCGTTTTGGTCTCATTCGCCTTCTGCTCGACAATCCAGACCTCGTCAGGAAGATGCTCGTCTGGATCGGCGGAGGAATTGCCTTCGGTGAAGTTTTTAGCGTCAAGGTATTTGGCGAGCGTCCTGTGGCGGACGAGCTTCACGCCCACCAGGTCGTCATAAATCACGCAAAGGGCCGAAATAATGCCCGGAATCTTATTTCCATTAGCGTCCTCGCCCACGTTGCTGATCGTGAGTGATGGCTGAGGTTGTTGGCTCTCACTTGTGCGCTCGAATCCTGTGACTTGCATTGCCCAAGGCGTATATTCCTCTCCCTGCCACCAAATCGAGCCTGATTCTGTATAAGCGTGGAAACGCAGCCTTTCCCCGCCAACATCATCCAACCTCAGTTCATACAGATCGATTAATTTGCCTGGGGAAAGCTTCTGAATGTCCGCATTAATCGTCATTTACGCTCCAAAGAACTGCGTGAATTCAACGCTCAGATTCCAAATCCGACCACCCTTAGGAGTCAATGTGTAGTCGGCGACAGTCCAAATGAGATTGGAATCAGAAAATGGAGGCTTCCAATAGAATGGATCGAATCCTTCCCGGGCATCGAGGAAGTCCTTCACTTCCTTGATTTCCTCTTCATTGCCCGAGAATTGGAGGCTCCACGTTTGAGGCAGGTTGTTCAGCCCATCTCCTACCACCTGTCTGTACCCATCTCCATACTGAGCAGAGAGAGTGCGAGGCTTCACGCTGCCCGTGGAGGATTCCAACGTGGGCTTGAAAGTAAAAGTCTCCATTTAAACCCTCCCTGCTCTCCACTTCCACAGGATTCCACCTGGGCGCATCTGATTCATCATTTCGCTCTGCACGGCAGTTCCGACAAGACGGCCTAAGGCATTGCCCATCGAAGCGTCCTGCCCTTTAGAAGTGGAAGTCTTTGGACTGCCGCTTCCATCCGAAGAGACGTTAACTACAACGTTTACCGTGCCCGCACCTGCGCTCTGAGCCACCACCCCTAGTCTTCCATTAGAGGTGCGCGAGAGAGGCATGATGGCTTCTGGGCCTGCCTCGCCCATAAGGCCTACGCCCTTAGCGAATGGGAAGAACGTAGGCTTGTTCACAACTTGATTAGCGTAAGCGTGAAGCCCCGCAGAGTGAAAGACATTTCCGTTTGCACTAGCGAAGAGCGAGCTGATTCCCGAAGCGATCGACCCAAACAGCCCGGATCCCTGCACCTGCTTGAACAGCCCGGACATCGCCGCACGGATCTGAATCCGCACGATGTCTTTGATCACGCTCGTGGCGAAATCGCTGAACCCGCCTTTGCCTGTAACACAGAAATCAACCAAGGAATCTTCCATACTAGAAAACGCATTGCTGAAAGCTTCTTTGGTCTGGTCGGCTACTTTGCGATTGGATTCGATGTAATCGTCAAGGGCGGCATTTGCGCCATTCACCCAATTTTCTTCGCCTTCCCGCAGCGTCTTCCAATGGTTGTCCCATGCCTCAACGGCCTTTTTCTGATAACCCTGAAGAGCTGCGAGCCGCTGATCATAAGCTTCCTGATCGTCTTTATTCCACGCCCCCAGAGCCGTTTGCTGGTCGCGATCGCTCTGAAGCTTCCTGCGCTCAGAACTGACCTTGTCGTCAATCCCGTTTAGCCCAGAGGCGTAGGAAAGCGCACTCGCTCCCATCCACGCGGATGCTTCTTCCCTCGAATACTGAGTTCTGGTCGTGTTGAGCGCGTCTTTCAGCGTGTTCTGATACGAGAGCAGGGCGGCCTGACGCTTCCTGATAGCGGCTGTTTCATCAGCATCGATTTTCGAGAGCTTCGCAGCTGCGGACGAGCGCACTTCCTGCATCTTCGAAGTGTTGCTCGCGATCTGCTTTTGCAGATTGATCCTGTCCCGCCCGTTCGCCTTTTCCTTTGACAGGACGGCGTTCTGCTTCTCAAGAGCCTTGATCTGCGCTTCGGTATCCTGATTGACAAGATCACGCTTCTGGCTGAAATAATCAGCCGCAGTCATCGAGCCGCTTCTATAAGCGGCATCAAGAGCGGTTGTCTGCGCCTGTATCGAGCTTCTTTCAACCCGCAGCGCATCCTGAATTTCGGACACATCGGCGCGAGTTATGTAGGGCGTTAAAGAAACACTCTTGCGAGACGATGCCTTTCGACCGCCTTTAGAGATGCTCGCCTGGTAGCGGGAGTTCTCTTTTGCTATGCGGCTCTTGTAGTCGGACTCGGAAATAAGACCATTAGCAGCCTTATACTGGGCGTTGATCGAAGCAAGATTCTTAAGATGCTCCCGGTCTTTCTTCTCTCTATCCGACAAATATTTGCCAGAGTCGGCGATAAACGCCTTAGCCGCATCATCAGCAGCCTTCTGCTTCTGTTTTTCGGCGGTTACTTCGCGCTCAGAGCCAATCTGCTTCTGAAGCTTAGAGATCTGGTCTTCCAACCATTTTTTGGCTTCAGTCTGAGCGGGGCCTAAATCAGCCAAACGCTCCTGATATTTTTTGAGAAGATCTTCGGTGGTTGAAGCCTGGGTGATGCTCGACATCGCCCGCCAAGCTTTGGACGCTTCTTCTCCAACCCACGCCCAGGCTCTCCCCAGAGCGTTCAGGTTTGCCTTGACTTCCTCAGCCCGCTCCTTCATCGCCTGAGCGTAAGATTTTTGAGCGAGAGCCGCAGCCTCTTCCTGTCGTCCCTGATCTTCTAACGCTTTGATGCGCTCGAAGGTGGAAGCGTTCAGATAGTGATACTGAGCATCGAGAGCTTGAGAAGCCTTTACGGGATCGTCAGCAAGCTTATTGAACTGAGCGATTGTGTTTTCGATGGACTGCCCCGTCACATCCTTCATGTTGACGGCAGCGGAAGCGACCAACTCAAAAGCATCGCCCGCTATCTTCGAGTTTCCGGCTAACTGAACGACAGCATCCTGAGCCGAAGAGAAACTACCGGTTGCGTTGCCTATGGAATTAACCATAGAGTTCAGCTGACTAACGGTCACTCCGGCGGCATTGCCCGTCATCGTGATAGCTGAATTCAGCTGTTCATCCCGATTTATTCCGGCATAAGCGGCGTAAGCGACCGCTCCGAGAGCGGCTGCGGCAACTGTTGCGGGGCTGACAATTCCGACAAGCGTAGACCCGAGAGCCTTAGCCGCAGGAACAACGCCGCCAAACATGTCTTTTAACTGCCCGCCCTGCTGCATCAGTACAGTGAGCGGGCGCTGCCCGGACTGGAGGCCTACGATAATATCAGTGATCTGCGCCGGGACACCGCGCATGGCGGCGGCTATTTCCTTCTGCGTCTTCCCGTATTGAGAAAACGTTGTCGTAGCCGCCTTAGCCGCAGAATTCGCGCTAATAATCTGCTGCTTGAGGTATTCCTGAACCTTGCCCGTAGTGCGGGTTTCGATCCTGTACCCAAGCATGGCATCCTTCGAAAGACCGAAAGCTTCTGCCTGCTTGACAAGGCTGTCAACGCGCTTGCGCTCAGCAGATGTCAGCTTGTTGTACTCGTCCCGGACTTCTTTAGACGCTCCCTGCAGACCCTTCATGGAGCGTTTGGCGGCGGCAACGCCTGCCTGAAATTCCGCTACGTTGACCTTTATGTCTACTCTGGCTGTTCCTACGGTTTCTTCTGCCATCACTTGCTCCGTTCGTAGATTTGGTTCAACGCCTCAGATTCAATAATTCGGATCGAGTTCATAACCCTGTCGTATTCCTCTTTCTTCAGATTCATGCGGTCTAACTCGTGGAATATAACAAGATAATTTAATCCGACAGCTCCACCAGAACCCATGATCCATTGCGTGGAGTTGTCGGCAAAAACACGAAAGGGAAGAGCGTTCTCTTCCCATAATTCGAAAGGCCTCCCGTCATCGAAAAACGCTGCGGAAAGTCCTAAATCTTTTGCGGCGATGCCTGAATCAGAATAGAACTCACGCACCGCCTCGATCAGTTTCCCTTGAGATGGGTAACGAAGGCTTTCTGATAACCCTGAAGAAGCGCAATCCCAAATCCCGGATACTCATCGCAGAGCTTTTCAACGCTTTCATTGTCGAGCGGACATTCAATATCCCATGAATCAACCACAGCAAGAACTGCGTCCGCCTCCGCTCCAACAGGGTCTTTGCGATTGTCGAAAACTGTTGCAAAGAGCGACTCGAAGGCCTTTCTCCCCATGTGCCTGAAAGTAACCTTGCACTTGAGATCAGCCCCCTGGGCGGTGAATGTCAGGTTTGCGTCAAACTTGGGATTGGCGGTTATTTTGAAAGCCATTGTCACACATCCTTATTAATTAGGAAGCAGAGTAGAAGGTGTACGGAGCGGCGAGAGCGAAAGAAAGCACAACCGTTTCGTTCGTGTTGATCGCAATCGTCGGATCGCCATCGAAACTCACATAACCCGGATAAAGCGCAACATCGCCCTGCGGAGAAACAACGCGGAGAATGCGAAGATCGCCCGCAGCGTTTGCGCTCAGCAGCGTTCTGTACCAGTCCAGTTTCGGATCGAAGTGCATCGTCAGGTCGATGGATTTCGCGCTGCGGTATGTCGGACGCTGACGCTGCATGCCCGTGCGATCCTCAAGGAACTGCCACTGCTCGAAGTTGGCATCGCCGCCGCTCTTGCTCACTTCGGTGATCTGATTGATCTGAACCCACGTTTTAACAGCAACAAGAGATCCAGTACCTTCGCCTGCAGGGTAAACGGTGGTGTCGGAAGTGTCGATATTCTCAAGCGTGGCGGCGTTTGTCGCAAAAGCGGAAACGCGGGCGGCACGCTGATTAATTCCGCTCCAATCGCTCGAGAGCAGGACGATATCGCCCATCAAGACCGTGGAAGCAACGGTGGCGACAGCGGAAGAGGCGTTCGTGATGGCGGAAATCGCCATCGAATCGCCAAAAGCCGAAGAAATGGAAACTACAGTTCCGTTAGCAAAATTCGAAGCCATGCGGCTCTCCTCTACGAAAAAAGCCGCTTAACGCGGCGAGAAACTAAAACCAAAATCCAAAATCCTGGCGAGTTCCGTAAATTCTCACGACCGAATCGTAAACAGCCGTCAACCCGCCGTATATCTCGCAATTAATGCCCGCACCCACAAGCATTTCTTCTACCTTGTGGGCGATAGTGTTCGCTTCATTCCTCGTATCAGCCCACACGCTGATCTGAATGCGTGAATGCCGTTTGTCAGGAAGCGTGTTGTCCACATACTGAACAGCGTTTCCTCCCACTTGTTGATAAACGATGAAAGGAAGATCAAAAACCTCCGGCGAAGTGTCGGGATAAACACGCTTATTCACAAGAGGCGAAAGGAGCGAATAAATTTCCTGCTCAATCGTCATTTCTTAACCTCATTCAACAGTTCCGGCAGCCTTTCCCGTCCACGCTCAATCATGGCCTTCACAGCCCTTGCGGCTGACGCTTCATAAGCCGGGCGAAGAAACGGATAAGCGGGAACATACTTAATCTTTTTCTTTGTCTTTCCGTGGCTAACAAGCCAATGTCCAAATTCAACCAGATGCCCGTGCGGGGCTTTTGTTGAGTTCCACGAGACGGAATACTGGATGTGGTTGGAATCAGAATCCTCATCCTTATAGGCGATATAAATCGCATCCCGCAGCGCACCAGACTTGGCAGCTGATTTCTTGTTTATCCCCTGCCAATTCCCGTTTCTTCCAACGCCTGGAACGTAGACTGGGGCGCGTATTTTTGCCTCTTTGCTGATAATCTTTCCGCCAGCCACAGCCATTGAGCGAGCCAAGTGAACCTTCATGTCGGGATCAGAACAGGCATCCAACAGCTTATTGACATCCGAAAAATCAGCCGTCATGTCGAAGCGATCAGCCATTGTTCATTCCCACGGCAACAACAAGGTCGGTGTATTCATGTCCCGCCATGTCCTGTATTACAGAGCGGATGTCGTAGATCGTTCCCTCGCAGACGGCCCGCATCTTCGCTGTCACGTCCGAGCGATAGCGGATGCGAATCGAGTACTGGCTGCGAGAAATGTCGCCGGACTCTGACTGATACTCGGAAGTGATCGTGCCCATGCCGGTCGGCGCCTTAATCCATGCCCAGACCGTGCAAAGATCCAACCACTCTTTCTTAGGCTGACCCCAGTCGTCTGCCTCGGAAGAGAGGTACTGGATCGTTACCCTGCGGTTGAAGTTTCCGATGGCCAAGGGCATCTCAGGCGCTCCAGTCGATGTACTTGTCGAGCCCGGCATTGGTAAGAAGCCTATCGGAGACATCGTCCGCGGTGGCATCCCTCTTCTCATATTTCAGGGCCATCACGGAAAGCGCGGCTATTTTCAGGCTCACCGGGACATCGTCAATCGTCTTGCAGACGGCGTTTTCATCGGCCGTTCCGATAACGGGACGCTTCAAATAGGTTTCAACGAGCTCGGTAGCGTCAGCGATAAGCGCCGTGATGAGTGAGTCCTCTTCAGAGGTCTCGACTCGAAGCCAAAGCTTTGTCTCCGACAGCGTAAGAATGGGTTCACTCATAACGAAACTCCATATAGAAAAGAGGGAGAGCCTCGCAGCCCTCCCTCCAGACTCAGCCGCTAATTAAGAAGCGGAAAGAACAAGCGCACCGCCAACGAAGGCGGCGGTGTTCTCGATAGCGAACGCCAGACGCTTCTCGGCGCGGATCGTGATCAGGTTGGAAGTCACGTTGTCGGCGTCCTGCTCGAACATCGCAACCTCGGTGGACATGCGGTCGTAAATGGTCGCGCCCTGGGCGGCATCGGCGGCGATGAACTGGCCCGAGGTGATCTGCGAGGACAGGATCGGGCGAAGACCCCAGAGGTTCTGCGTGTTCTCGGCGGTCGGATTGGCGAGCATATACCGGCCCTGCTTGTCCTTCTCGCCGATCAGAGCGTCGTAGTCGAGCGGGTTGAGGAAGACAACGGACGGTGTGAAGTTGGCCATGCGGAGAAGCGTGGCGGCGCGGCGCACCACATCAAGCTCGCTCGCGTTGGCGAAGTTGGCCGTGGTAAGGCCGTGGGCGGTGAAATTGCCGGTCGTGAAAATGCCGGACAGATTCTGGCCCGTGCCATCACCGGCGATCAGCTGCTTCTCAACGGCGACGTTCAGGCCGTAGGCGAGACGGTTGTTGATGTACGCGGTCACGGCGGCGGCATCGTCAGCGAGCTGGCGGGAAACGCGGACGTAGTGAGCGATCGTGCGGACCGGGGCCGTGGCGACGGAGAACGTGAAAGCGGACTCGGGCTTAGCCGCGCCTTCGGCGACTGCCGCGGCGGCGTTAGTCTCGGAGGACACCTTCAGATACTCAATGGCGTTGGAAGCGGTCGGAACGTGGGAGAACGCGCGCTCGACATCAAACGTCTGCTCGGGCGAGCCGGCAACGCCGGGGACGCGGTAGGCCGGAACGCCGTTGCCCGGGGTCGTGATGGCGGCGAGCGAAGCAGAAACGCTGCGGGTGCGGCCGGAAACAAAGTCGGCGTACAGCTTGCTGTCGGTCAAAACCGAGCCAAGAGTGGCGGCCTTCTTCTGGACCTGAGCGGGCGCTTTAGCGAGCTTCTGCTCGACTTCGAGCATGGACTTCGCCAGCTCGACCTGCTTGTCGGACAGAGCCTTGAGCTGCTCGTCACGGGCTTTGTCAGAGGCCTTGCGGTCTTCGGCGACAGCGGCCAGCTTAGCCTCGAGTTTCTCGGCGATTTCATTAAATTCGGTCATATAAGTTTCCTTTTAAAGATTGGAAATAGCGTCATTAAGACGCTTAAATGCAGCGGCATTTCTCTGATCCCGGGCGTCTCGCTCGATCTCAGCCGTCAACGCTGTCTTGACGGAAGCCACCAGACGCTTGGCCTGACGGCGGGACAGTCCCGCCGCATCCCGCAGGAAACCGTCAAAATCTCTAACAGACTGAATGCGGTCAATAGCCTCATCAATCTCATCGGCGGAAAGAACCTCGGCCACTCTCGCTTCAGGATCGGACGGGAAGGTCACGAGGCTGATCTCGGGGAGCTCGGCAACTCTATGAAGCGAGTACTTTCCATCGGTCTCTTTCATGTCCTCGGGGTCGTAGACGATACCGATGCTCATCCCGGTGATCAGCCCGTCAAGGAGAGCCCCGTGGATGTCCGAAGACTGACTGACTCTCTTGCTCAGCTCGCCCTCGACCTTCAGGCCCTTGTCGTCCTCGGCAAGGCTCAGCCACCGGCCAACAGGCACGCCCAGACGATCGTGGTTAAAGAACATGGAGGGAATGGCCCCGGACTGGATCACATCGCTGAAAGCGCCGGGGGCGATGGAGAAGCCGCGGTCGTTTCCGCTTCCGAAAACGGAGGCATAGCCCTTAAAAATCCACCTGTCTTCAGCGGTGGATGCCTGAAGATCAGCCGACAAGTTGATAAACTGCTTTTTCATGACTTGATAACCCTCCCGGAGTCGGGCGAACCGTTGTTTGCGACTTTCCCCAGGGAAGAAAGCGGAGCAAGCGCCGTCTGCGCCGTAAGCTCATCGGCCCCATCTTGCGGATCCATGTTCTCAAGGGAGCGCACTTCGTTGCGGCTCATGATTCCGTTCTGGACTGCGGTCGAATAAACGGCGAAGCGATCGGCCATCGAAGCCCGCAAAAGATTCGTCATGGAAAACTCAACTGCGTAGCGCCTTCTCTGCTGCTGAGTAAGAACCCGCTTTGAAATGGCCTGCTCGATGGAAACGACCATCGGGCGAACGACATACTTTTCGAATCCCTGAGTGATCTGGTCGATGCCATTACCCCAGGAGGCCGTAGTCCCTCCGCCGATGAGCTGCGGCGGCACGCCAAACCAGCGGCAAATCTCTTCCGTAGTGAACTGCCTTGTCTGGAGGATCTGGGACTCCTGCGGGCTCATGGCGACCTGCTTGAAGTCCATGTCGCCCTCGATGAACATGAACCGCTTGTCCCCATACTTGAACTCCCCGAGCGCGGCCATCAGGGCGGCCCGATCCTCTTTCGTGAGCTTGTGCTTGACCGCGACAATGCCGGACGGCTTGCTGGCCGTGTTGGCGAGTATTCCGCTGAACTTCTGAATGTCGAGCGACTCGTTGATCGAGTCCGTCATGAACTCGAGCTTGCTGAACCCGTGAAATCCGGTCCCGATTCCCTTAAGGTGGAGAACGGCCTCGGCCGGATAAACTATCTGCTTTCCGTCCTTGCTGTAAACGTAGATCTGAACGCCGTCTTCCGTGATCTGATCGGACATCTGATCGGCCGAAAGAGGATAAAGCGCAACGGCCTCTTTGGTCAGTTCATCCCGGTCGATAACGGCGTACGCGTTGCCGCGAAGCATCAGCTGGACGATCATCGCCCGCCAGAAATCGACGGGTGTCATATCAGCGTTCGGCGAGTCGTGCAGTAGGTTCCAAAGCCTCGTGTCGTTCGCCGCTGTCTTCTTTCCCCGGCTCTGGCGGTACACCATCAGCGGGAAAGCCGAAATGGTCGACGCCATCATGTCTACGCACGCATAGACGGTAGCGAGCTGCAGCGCCCTGTCGGGGGAAACCACGCCTGTAGACGGCGACACGACCGGAACGCCCATCTGCTCTCCCGAGTGGTCGCTTAACGCCCCGCCCCAGAAGCGCAGATTCCTAACAAATCTCCGAATGTTCATATAACCGCCATCTCAGCGAAATTAGAAAAATCCTCTGACTGTTCTTCGCTCTCGACATATCTGCTGAGAGCGATGATTAGCGCGACCGCGCCGTCTATCTTGTTTTCCGGCCTTTCTTTCCTCGGGTAAATGTTGTCTTTGGCGTCAAGGTGAGCCACAACGTTGCAAAGCATCCAGTCGAGGCACGGGTTGGCGTCGTGGTGAATGCGCCCCTCAAGCACGAGGGATTCAAGCAGCTTCATGGGCTCCGAGAGGTTCTGAACCGTCTGCCGCACCTCGACCATCGGGGCGCCGCCGTCCGACAATTCGTTTGCGAGCTGAGTCGCCTGCCACGGGTCGTAAGACACGGCTGAAACCGCAAACCTAGAACAGTCTTCCCTTATGGAGTCTTCAACCGCTCCAAAGGAAGTGGTGAATCCCGGCGTGGCGGTGAGGAACCCCAGTTCGCTCCACCCCGCGTACTGCGAATTGGCGGAGCTCTTGATCGCCTCTTCCGGCAGGAAGTAATCCCCGAAAACGAAATAATGGGGGACAGAGTCAACGTACCGCCTGAAGACCTTGACCTTGGCGCATATATCCTTGCGAGTGGCCAGATCAAGCCCCACCACACATTCGTCATCCTCGAAGTCCGAGGGGTCGAGCGAGGAGCCGCCCAGGGCTCTCCACTTCTCCATATCCATCCAGGCGGTGTCGGCGCTCACCCAGACGTTCAGGTGCTTCGTTTTGAAGTTGTTAGACGCCGAGAGAACGGCGACAGCCTTCTTCTGCAGCGACTTCAGAACCTCCGGCCTGACGCTTATTCCCCAGTTGGGATTGGCCTTGATAAGGGCCGCCTCGCTCTTCCAGTCGTCGTCCTTGTCTATCGAGTAAATGATTCCGAACTGGGAGGGATCATTCGCCGAGCGGTCGAGAATTTTCGTCACCACCGAACGGACTTCGTAGCAGATTCCGGAAGTGTCGCTGCCCGCCGTGGTGATCACCCACATCAGGCTGTTTCTTCTTTTTCCGAGGGACGTCTCGACCACGTCGTAGACGTCGCGCCGCTTGTGGGCGTGCAGCTCGTCGACCACGGCCAGATGCGTGTTCAAGCCGTCAAGGGTCGAACCCTCAGCCGATTTCGCCTGAAAGGTGGAATTTGTCTTCGGGACATAGAGGGCGTGGGCCAAAACCTCAAGCCCGAAATGCGAACGCAGATCCCGGTTGTCCTGCGCCATGCGCTTGGCGTCGCCGAAAACAATTCCGGCCTGGTCTCTAGTCGTGGCGAAAGAATAAACCTCGGCGCCCGGCTCTCCGTCCGCCAGGAGGCAGTAAAGAGCGACGCCCGAACTCAGCAGACTCTTTCCGTTTCCTCTGGGGACCTCGATATAGACCCGCCTAAACCTTCGGCCGCCGTCCGATGTCCTTCTCCAACCGAAAACCGTGGTCAAAATCCAGCACTGCCACGGCTCAAGGCGTATGCGCTGACCGGCGAGTTCGCCCTTCGTATGCTGCAGGTACTCGATAAACCTGCAGATCCGGGCGGCCATGCGCTCATCAAAGTAGTAGGGGCTGTTTTCCCCCGAATACAGCTCCAAATCGTCATTTTGGCGGGAAATGGCCTTTTTCACCCATTCACAGGCCGCAATTTCACCGGAAATCACCTTTTTTCCGTAGTTTTCGGCTATTTTGAGGTAATTTCTATTCGAAGGCATTAAAAACGTTCGGCTTTTCCGGCTCCTCCCGCGCGGGCGCACGCATACGCGCGAGGGGCGTAAAGCCCAACTCCTTTTCCAGTTTCAGCATCGCCGAGTCGATCTGCATCATGATCGTGAACTCCGGGGAAACTTTCCTGTTTCCCTTATCGTCGATCTCTATCAGATGGTCTTCCCGGGAGTCTTCGACCTTGCGGGCCACCTTTCTATAAAGGGCGTAGTACCGGCACCACCGCTCAAGCGTCTTCAAATCGCTTTTCTGAAGCCCCAGAGGAGCTATTTCGCTCAGCGCGTCCGTCCAGGCCTTCTTCGCGTCCGCCGTGAGCCCCGAGGAGGGATTGATGGCGACGACATCGCCCTGCTTTTTGCTATCGTCGACAACGGTCAGCGAATTTGTCGCGTCATAAACCCTGTCCGAAACGCTTCTGGCGCTCGAATGGACGCCTTTCGCGCGTTTCTCGGCATCAGATAGTCTTCGTGCGGGCATAAAAGTGCAGGTATTGATGTTCGTGCGCAAAAATTCGACTGGTCTGCCCGGTCTTCAAACCCGATCAGACCCTTGGCGGAAAAGACCCCTACCCGTGCCGCTTGCGGATACTGTTTCCAAACCCGCCGTCCTCGCTGGCAGTCTTACGGCTGTGGCATTCGTGGCAAAGCGACTGGAGGTTGTCGACGCTCCAAAACAGGGCCTGGTCTCCTTTGTGCGGCCGGATGTGGTCTACGTCCGTGGCGGGCGTTATCTTGTGCTGCTTCAGGCATTCCTCGCACAGCGGATGCGCCGCGATGTACCAGTCACGAAGCTTCTTCCACCGATAGCCGTAGCCTCTGGCGCTCGAGTTACCCTTGTACCGAAGTCGACGCCGCTCGGATATGGCTTTGCGTCCAGCACGGATTTTCTCGTCCCTTGCCGCACCTTTCTCTTTGTGCTGCTCACAGTACTTGTCCGCCAGAGGTATGGCTTCCTGACAGCCTGGGTAAGCGCAAATATGGAGAAGAGGCATAAGAGAATCCAAGCAAACTCAAGGGAAAACCAGCCCGGCATAAAAAATAACCCGGTGATCTTGGAATCATCGGGCTTACGTTTCTCACGGGTGCAAAAAGGATGGCCATCGGCCACCCCTAAATATGAAACTGGCGTCTTTCGCTTACTGATATTTCATAGTTTACGCCTTATCCTCTTTGAAATCAACAGTTGTTTTATCTCTGGAGTAAAAATCGAGGATGTTCTTGAGCATCACGCTCGCGCGTCGAGTCTCCTCACAAAAACTATGCCTGTTTAATCCCAAAGCCCTTCCTAGCCTTTTTACGCGGATTCCCGGTCTAAGGTAAAGCACGCACATCATGAGGCGGTATTTTTCTGGATAAAGCGGCGAACAGAGAGCTTTTTCTACCAGTGCAGCGTCGGCAGGGTCTATCGGTTCATAGCTTTTTGAATCATCCTGATAAAAATCCTCCGGTACTCCTAAGAGAGCAATCAGTTTCGCCAGCATAGGGACATGGACCTTAGGCCTGTCTCTGTAGTATCTGGCCCAGTTAGTGAGCCGGAAATCGAGTTCCTGATCGATCACGCTTCTCTCCTGTCTGTCGGTTCTGCCTCCACCCATACCCGGATACCCTCATAGGCGTCGCTGTACTGCTTCCTGACGGTAAGGATCGACACCTTGCTGTCATCCTCCCAAGCCAGCCGATTAAGACTGTCCAGAATGATTTTGGCGACATTATCGGCGTCTGGTTTCCCGGGAGAAATCTCTTGCCGGAGCGCCGCGGCTTTCTTTGCCTTGGTCCATGAGACGGGTACCTTACAGCAGACAAGGATATCGACCGCAAAAGAGAGCGCATCTTTCCCTGTGTACTGCGTCCCGGCAATCGCCTTTCTCGCCATTGACTGGACGAAAGCGCGGTACCGTCGGTCTTCATCCGGGATATAGGTGTGACCGTTCCTCATGAACCGAGGCCGGGCGGCTCCTCTCGCTTTACCCGGCACCTGGAAGCCAAACTCAAAACTCACTTTTCTCCTCCTGCTTTTCCTTGAATTCCCTCCGGACCTCGCCCACATAGCAGGTGGAGATCCCAAATCGGTCTGCCACTACCGGGATTGGCAGCTTCATCGATGCTCGAGCGATATGCTCCCGAATCACTGCCGGGAAGCGCTTTCTGCTACCGTCAGGCAACGCCCTGAGCTGCTTGATGTACTTTCGGACATCGCTGTCAGTCTTCACCCATGAAGCATCCGGCACCAGGCGATGATCGTGGACAGAAGGACGGACTATCCCCTTTCGCTTATACGCGTCCGCGATGACGCCTATGGTGACCTTTAGCCGGGCTTCAAGGTACATAGCCGGTGCAGTCCGGCAGAGGATATCCAGAGACTTCCAGACATCTTCAGGGATGACGTCAGGGAAGATCCTCGCGCCCTTGGCGTGGGAGATGATTTCTCGTCTTGCCTCGACATAAGCCGATACCTTTTGGAAGTGCTCCTCGCACTTTTGCAGGTCTTCCAGCGGGGACATCCGCTCATCAGTCAGGACTCTGACGGCCCTATCTTTGGCTGCCTTTTCCTTGGCGTCGGCTATCTCGGCGACTCTGGCGACTGGCTGCGTGAGCGTGTGATTAATAAAACTGGCTGAGATCATGTTTACCGCCTCATCTTTTCTTCATTTCCTGATTTCGCGTTTAAACGGCCTACAAGCGTTCTCCTGAGCTTCCTCGGTTCCCCATTTATCGTTTTTCCTCGGGAAGACGCTCTGAGAGGCTCCTAGGTGCCTTTACGGGCATTTTGTGAATAACAGGGCCCCTGAGCTGGATAAAAAGCATGGTTAAATCCACCCCGGGCCTTCGGGACTCAGTGCTTCTGCCTGATGGCTCTTTGAAAGATCGATCCCCGAGAGTGACTGCGGCATCAGTTCCATCAGCCGACGTTCAGGGGAAAGGCAGAACTGCCCGGATTTCTTCTCGTACCAAAGCCTCTGCCAGACCACTTCACCGGTCTTACGCTGCTTATCAAGCTTGATAAGCGTGTCGGCTTCCTTGTCCCACCCGGCGTTCTTTGTCTGAAGGCGTGTGGCCTCGTTCTCCTTATCCCGGTTTCGGGTAACCACAGCGACGTTATCGGCCAGATTCGAGATGTCGCTTGAGCCTGAGATCTCGTATCGCCCAGGCGGTGACTTCAAGCCTTGAGAAGAGGAAGAGGGTTTCCGAAGATGAGCGACCACATGAATGTGGGTCTGGCAGTCAACCGCGATTCGCTTCAGCTGCTCCACGATATGGCGCTGAGTCTGGTACAGCTGGTCGGAGTTGTTCCCACCTGTCAGCATCATGAGGTTGTCCACAAAGACGTGAGAGCACTTCCTGCGTTCTGCTGCGAAAGCGACAGCGTCCAAAGCGTAAGCCGGGTCAATCGCTCCACGATTCCGGTAGATCCAGAATTTCCTCTCGCACCAGTCGAAGAACTTGGAGACTTTGTCAGATTCGTTCGAGTACAGGCCACGTCCGTAAGCCATGCGGATCATCTGCATGATCGTTTCTTTCGGATCCATTTCGAAAGAGAGCATACAAATCGAGTCTCCACGCATCATCATCGAAAGCGCGATCTGGCTCATCATGGCGGACTTGCCGTCACCATTCCCGCCTGCCCAGATCGTCAGCTCTCCCTTCCGGAATCGGAATTTCGGGATGATGGGACAAGGCTCTCCGACATCAAGTTCCGGATGTTCAACTTGCTCCATGATGTCGGACTGAAGACTTGCCGCCAGGATGACGTCTGGAAAGGGATTGCGCCCTGACCAAAAGCCCTGCACCTCTTCAGGTTTAATCTCAAAGTTCTGTGTAGCTGCTCCCATCGTCGTTCCTCCTAAAACGCCTCATGAACCCTTTAACCGTCCCTTCGTGCCCTTCGCTTGAGAAGATCGCCATAGCGGGACTTACTGCCAGGATGTCTTCAATGCACTCCCGCATGCGTTTGTCACCAAGCGAACCAACCGAGTAATTCTTCGAATCCTCGCCTACCGCCAGGACATGAACTTTTCGGTCACGAAGAAAAGACCAATCGATAATCTCGGCTCTGTCCGACGGAAGGACGTTCACCGTGTCCTTGGTGTAGTTCTGCCCTTCACGTTCGGTTTGGAAGAGAACAACCACGGACTCTCCAAGCTTTCGGCAATTCGCTTCGATCACCCTCATTCGTCTTGTCCCCCTCACCTGAACAGGTTCCTAAAGCCGGTTGTGTCTTCCTCACCTGGTCGGAACTCTTCTCCTCTTCTTTGACCTCCTTCCCTTCTTTGTGCTTCTTTCTCTCTCCTTACCCATGTCTGCCAGCTTTGCGTCCAGCCTTTATCTGACCTTCTGGTGGAGGAACCTCTGCCGTTCTCCCAGTAGAACCTGAAGTCAGTAAAGACTTTCTTAGGATCCAAATCAGGACGTACGGCTTCGATGTAGTCCTTCCAAGCATCCGGGATCTCGGATAGCGAGAAGCGGTGTGTCTGTGCCTCCCGCTTCGCCGCAGGCGAGGGGGGGGTAGGGGCTCTTCTTTATTCCTTTCTTTATTACTTATTTGTTTGGGTGCATCTCCTGCACTACCCTCGTGCGCCTCTTGCACTACCCCTAGTGAATCTCCTGCACCAGTCTGATGAATATCTTTCACTAGTGAATCTCCTGCACCAGTGGGAGTACATTCACTAGTAGCCACTCCCTCTAGGTTGATTGCATATCCGCTTGGTGTTGTGAACGTCCCTTTTATGACGATTTTCAAAACGCCTTGTGCCGTCAAAAGCGCAATCCGGCTTTTAACTGAGCGGGTAGACATTCCAGTTTCAGAGGCAATGCGAGTTGTCCCCGGGTTGCACAAGCCGGAGCAACTGTTTCTATGGTTTATCAGGACTTGCAAAACAGCTTTCGAAAGAGTGTCTAAATCACACCTTTCCCAAAGTGTTCTGGTGTCTTGGAGGTTGTTAAATGCCATGGCATTAGTTAAGAACGAGGCATATTGCAGTCGTTCTTATTCCCTACAGGAACGAAGGGATTGAGAATATGCGCCGGGAGCCCTGTTACCTCACTTGCTTTTTTTAGGTATTTTTGCGTGATGTAGCCCCTTTTCTTCCACATTGAAACCTGGCCAGAGCTAACGCCAATCTTTTTAGCGAGTTCACTCTGAGTACAGCCACATGCCTGCACAGCAACGTCAATGCAGTTGACGCTATCCATATCCTTCTCCACCGTCAAATAAAACCATGGCAATAGAATAGCATTTTTAGCTTTTGTTGTCTATAAAAACCGCAGAAGACTAGTTGATGTTTTTAGTTTTTGTTGATAGCTTTAAGAGCTAGGGAGGAAAAATGGAATTCAAAGACAAACTCAATCTTCTGCTTTCCAGAGAAAAGCTAAATCAGGCGGATTTGGCTCAAAAAATTGGGGTTTCACGCCAAGCTGTGCAAGTGTGGGCTTCTGGGAGGTCTGTCCCGAAAGGAACAAACTTAGCCAAGATTTGCGAGTTCTTCGGCGTATCTCCTGAATGGTTCTCTAACCAAAGCTCCGTATCCAAAGAAGAAGTGCAAGTTAAATCCTTTATCCCGGGAGAAGACACTCCACCAGAAGGGTACGTTTCAATCCCCGAGTATCAATTAACATTTTCTGCCGGGAACGGTTCTGAACCAGAATGGGAACAGACGAAGAAATCATCCGCCGCGTGGTATAAGGTCGACTACTTACGGAGTAAAGGCGTTAACCCAGCAAGATGTCGCAGAGCAAAAGTTGTCGGTGACAGTATGGAACCCCTGCTCTTTTCAGGAGACACTATCCTTTGGGAAGAAAACGTCGACCCTCATATTGGGTGCAACCGGATAGTTGATGGAAGTATCTACGTTTTGGCTGTAGACGGGGCACTTCGTATCAAAAAACTCGCCCATATAAAAAACGGCATTCGGATCATTTCCATTAACCCCGCCTATCCGCCTGAGGATTATTTCGGGGATGAAGCAGATGGAATTCGGCTTTTCGGTCGAGTCATAGAATCAAGCCATACTTTCAAATAAATTAGTCCTCTTCTTTTAAAAACCGCCTTCGGGCGGTTTTTTTGTGTCTGTTGCTCATTGTCAAAAAAAAACATCTACTTTCTTTTTCTATTTTAGTTTTTGTTGACAACAAAAGCTAAATAGGCTATAGTCATGTCATCGAACAAAGCAACAAAGGCAACTAATCAAGGAGCCCTCATGTACACCTATCGAATCAGCGTCAAATCCAACTTCGCCGAGTGCGAGCTGATCGATTAACAGGAGACAGACATGGAAAAAGACATGGCTTACAGAACCGCCGATTACGACCAGTACGAGTCTGATCTCCGTGAACGCGAAGTGACTCAGAACCTGACGGTGCATGAAGACTCCGCCCGGGAAATCTTTCTCTGGATCGCTGAAGCAGCTATTTCGCTCGCTTCCCTCTTCCTGATCACGGCCGTGCTCCTGTCCTTCTTTGGGATTCTCGAGTTCTCGATCAATTGAGGTCTGCGATGGATAAAAACGAAAAACCGCTCCGCATTACTGAAGAAGCCGCCCGGGATATGTGGGCGGCTGCATGTGGAATCGCCAAACAAGAAGTGGACTTTGATGTCGCACCGCAAGTGAACGGCTACCTTCTCAATCGGCTTAAAGAGTTACACGAACTCGCTGGTGGCGGCGTCGATGATCCTCTCGGTTTCTTTATCCGTAAGCCCGGTGAGGAGAGCCTCTTTGAGGCAAAGCAAGTAGATGGCGCCCATACGGGCAAGACCGCCAAGCTGGTAGGCGAGTCGTTTGGAAGTGAACTCCTCGTATTTCTCCTCCAGCGTGCCCCCATTACCGACCCCCGGATTCTTCAGGTGGTCGCCAAGTTTCTGATTGAACTTTTCAACGTTGAATTTTCTGCTGAAGGGAAGAACGATCGCCCCAGACTGCAGGCCGGCAACGATGATCTGGGTCACCTCGGCGGAGGTGAATGAATTTTAGTCAGACATAGCTTTTCTCCTTGTGGATGAAAGAAAGAGCGTTTTGGTGGAACCGCTCAATTCAATCTTCCTACAAGGAGATCCTCAGAACCGAGTTCTTATGCATGGCTCAAAGCCATACACAAGATCTTGCAATGAAGGTAAGTGACAGGGGTGCAATGCCCCGGACAGCATTGATCCGTAAACGGCATTACGGGGACGCTCGAGCAGACAGCCGTACGACCTGACGCGGCTAACTCCCAGAAGCTCTTCTGAGCCATATGCCAGGGGCAGTTGACCTGAGCTGGGAGGAAAAAGCCTACCGTTGTCGCTTTTCTTAAGGACACAACGGTCGGTTTTTTCAAGTTGGATCTTTATGGAGAAGCAATGAGTTACGCAACACTAATTCTTGGCGAATCCGGCACCGGCAAAACAGCGAGTCTGAGGAATCTGGATCCGTCCAGAACGCTTCTGATTCAGCCGACTAGGAAACCACTCCCATTCAAGCCCACTGGCTGGTTCGAGAGGAAATTCACCAAAAGCGGGAACAATGGCGGGAACATCTACGTCACAGATGATCCCAAGATCATTGTGGCGGCTATGAAAAAGTCTCAGGCCGACATCATCGTGGTTGATGACTGGCAGTACATCCTCGCCAACATGTATATGGCTCGGCGGGATGAGAAGTCATTCGACAAGTTCAACGCGATCGGCGGTGCCGGCTTTGATATCTGCCAGGCCGCCTCTCAGCTCGATGGAGACAAGCGCGTCTACATCCTCGCTCACACCACTACCGACGAATTCGGCAACACCAAGATCAAAACACTGGGAAAGCTCCTCGACGACAAGATCGTGGTCGAGGGCATGTTCACAACTGTTCTTCGGACTCACGTTGTGAACGGCCAGTACTACTTCAGCACCCAGAACTCAGGTTCAGACACCGTCAAGTCTCCTATGGGGATGTTCGAAACGGCAGAAATCGAGAACGACCTGGCTGCTGTCGACAAAGCTATCTGCACTTACTACGGAGTCACCAATGGCGACAAAACTAACGCTGTATCAGCTTGATGAAAGTATCCGGGAACTCTTCGAAAACCTTCCGGTTGATGAAGATACCGGTGAAATCCTCCCCGAAGCGGCCGCCCAGATCGACGCTCTTCACGAACAGTTCGAAGAGAAGATCTGCGGTATCGGTCTCTACGTCAAGGAACTCAAGGCTAACGCGGAGGCATGCAAGGAAGCGTCTGCTCAGCTTTCCGCCCGAGCCAAATCCCTCAATTCCCGCGCTGATTGGCTGAAGTCCTATGCCCTTCAGCACATGCAGCAGAACGGACTCGTCAAAGCCGAGAACCCGCTTTGCAAGGTATCGGTTGCCAAGGGTATGCCGACCGTCTCTATCTACGACGAGAAGCAGATCCCTGAGAAGTTCTACATCGTCAAGAAAGAACTCAGCAAAGCCGCAATGAAGATTGCGCTGAAGGATGGCGTTGATATCCCGGGTGCCAAGCTGGTGACCGGTCCGGCGTCTCTTCGAATCAAGTAATCCCCATTTTTAAAAGGAAAACAAATGGACTTCACTCTTAACGCGGATAGCGCCAAGGAATCTTGCCGGGCCCCCAGTGCCATCACGGAATCCGGCGCTTATATCGGTCAGTTCCATGACGCGTACTACTACACCACGAGGTCGGGTGCCGGCTTCATGGTGTTCAACTTCTTCGCGAACGACGGACGTTCCGCTCGTCTGAATATGTGCATTACGAAGCGGGATGGATCTGACTCTTTCGCTCGAGGGATTGTGGACGCGGTGATGACGGTTCTTCGTAAGCGTTCGATCTCTTCCACGCTGGGCGTCATTAAGTACTCGAACGGTAACTCTCAGGACGTTGAGCGCTTCCATGATCTCGAAGGAAAGAAGATCGGCGTGATCCTTCAGCGAGTGAATGATCCGTCTGATGAGAAGTACCCGTTCCACATGGAGCTCCTCACGCCGTTCGACGCCGACACCCGCATGAACGCCCGGGAAATTCTCGAGAAGGCTCCGGAAGCAAAGGCAGTGGACGCCCGGCTGAAGACTCTGTCGGACCGCACGCTTAAGAAGAAGTCCACAGCCGAATCGTTCGAGTCTCCCAAGCGAGATGAAGCGCCGGCACACGATACGTTCGTGAACGAAGACATCCCCTTCTAAGAAAAGATTCACCCATGACTGAAGAAAAAATCAATCACCCGGCGCACTATAACCAGCTGCCGCACGAAGTCATCGAGATCGTTGCTGATCGGGATTTCTGTTCTGGGAACGTTGTGAAGTACCTGATGCGCGCCCCATATAAGGGAAATGCAGTTGATGACCTGAAAAAGGCGCGCTGGTATCTGATATGGCTCCTGGAGCATAACTACCCGATAGGCTCGCGCGATCTTTACCATAAGGAATACAGAATGACTTGTGAAAACGCTAATGCGATCAGCGGTCCTGGAGCCAAAGAAATCTCAAAAGCAATCAAGCTTTTTGTGTCCGGATATGGGGAGGAAGCTTTGGCCGCTATAGATAAAGCAATAGATGAACAGGAGAGCGAGAAATGAGGAAGCGTTACAGAACAATCCCCCCGCTGGGGCTACTGATGGTGGATGTGAAAGAAGCCGCGGCCATGCTCTCGATTGGGGAAAGCACCGTGTGGAAAAAGGTGAAGGAAGATCCCTCGTTCCCTCGGCCCGTGCGCCTCAGCCCAAAGTGCACGAGGTTCAAGGTAGACGATATCAGGAAGTGGGTGAAATCCGTCGGTACGGGAGTCTCAGCGTGAGTTTGGGGGAGCCGCGTAAAGCTCAACAGCAATATCTTCAATATGGTATATTTTCCCTGTCCGGATTCCGGACGCGGGATTGGCGTCCCGAGCTATACGGCGAGCAATAGCAAGCCGCCGACTGTTGAAAGCGGCTTTTTTGTTGTCTCGTGCATGGGGTCGTGAAACTCGACCCCATCCGCAAGACCGGGAGCTACTCAGCAGCCACCCTCGCCCCCGCGGAGCAACTGCAGATCCGCAAGGCCATCTCGGCGCGCGCCCTACGCCCGCTTTCAGGTCGCAAAGTATGACCAGATCCGAAGCGAGGATCTTCAGACCGCTCTCGACTTCATCGCAACCTGCGAGGTAAAGCTCCCCGCGCTCGTAGATAAAAACTGCATCACGCTCTCAAGAGACGAGATGGAACGTATCAGAACCCTCGTCTACTACAAAAAATATCTCTTCCGCAGGCAGCTTGACCTTGTCTATCAGCTCCTCGTTGCTGTCCAGTCTCCAGAGGCGCCGCGCTTCTACGAAATGATGAACGAGGCAAACATGAATGAGGTCGAAAAGATCCTCGCCCACCACGACATGGCCGTAAAGGATTTGCCGTGCTATAGGTACCTGGTGGGGCTTTCGTAAGCAAATCCGCCGAGTCTCTTATTATCAAGGGACTCGGCTATTCAATAGCAGAGCGAATAGTTTCTGCAGCTTTTGAAAAGGGGATCACATCTGATAACTTCGCCTTATCTTCCTCCTCCTGCGGGGCTGGAGAAAAAATCACCTTTACCAGAGCAATTAGCAAAAGAGTGGGAACAGCAGCCGTCAAAAATAGTGTCGTAATGAAGATATGGGGCTCAACCTTAGGGAAAGTGTAAATAACCTCCGCCGCGCCAATAGCAAACCCCAAAAATAAAACAATAACAACGGCCAATCCTGCCCTAAAAAGCCAAGGTCTGCGCCCAGAATTCTCTTTTGTTCGAGTTAAACGCTCTTTCTCCAGTTCCAGGCGGCATTGGCGCAATTGGAGCTCGAGTTTTGTGTTTTCAATCTGGACTTTAGTCTGAGGGTCTGCGGTTGACGCATCGTTGGCAAGCTCAGACACCGGGGCAGACAAATCAATTCCTTTAGACTCGCCGGGCGTCATAGAAAGTATCCCAGAGTAGATAACCTCAGATTCAACGCCTGGGACGAAACTCCCAGCGCCTGCCGAAGTTTAACGGGATCCTTTATGTTCAGCTTGTCAACCAAAGCGCGGACGGCAATAGCGGGCATAATCAAATCAGCCGCGAATCTGTTTGCCGCTGCTTCTTTTGCCGGGTCGTAGCTCTTTGCACCACTGGGTAGTACCGTATTACGCTCGGCACTGCCGTGCCCCAAGCAATGATGCCCCAGTTCGTGGGCAATGGTAAACCTTTGTCTCTCAGGGATCTCTTTGGCGTTGACGTAAATCGTCCCAGTCTCTTCATTCAGATACCCAGAACGATAGCCTAGCTCTTCCCTAACCACGGTCAGACCTAATTTATTGGCAAAGAACTCTGGATTTATAGGCACTTTCATATCCCAGAACTCTTCTAAGAGAGCTTGTGGCGTATACATAATCATTTGCCCTCCCGGTAAAACCAACAAACAAATCCCAGATGTGATACTCACTATATTTTATGGCATGGCCAATCTATAAATACAGGAATCTTCTGTCAAGGTAAGGTTACTCAAGATAAGCTGAGAAACAAAACTTCCCCCAGGCCTCGTAGACCTCACGCATATCCCCCAAAGCCTGCTCCCGATCGTACGCGCACTGGTAGGACTCGTTGCGGTGATCCAAGCAGCTTTCTCTCAGATCGCGCGAGAACGGCTTGTGGGAGTATCCCTTGGCATCCTTGGCCCAAGTATTGAAAGTTGCCCGCGCGAGCCCGTGAAGGGTCACTATACGGGGTTTGCCAGTCTTCGCATGGAACTGATCGGGGTCTACCCAGCCAATCCCGTCAATTCTTTTCTGTTTATCGTGCATGCGCTTAATCAGCGCTCGGACAGAATCACGGGAAAAAGGAGAATTTCTCCCTTTGTTCACATTGGGGAAAATATAGGAATCTGGAGATCCCCCTACCCGTGGGGCTGATTCCAGTAGCTGAACGGCTTCTGGGCAAAGCGGTGTTTTGCGGTCAAAGGGAATCTTTTCGCTCTTCACCTTCATGCGGGCACGAGGGATAACGTGCAGCCACCTCCCATCATCATCCTGCTGGATTTCCCCCCATGTTGCTTCACGCGCTGTTGTGTTGCGCGCTGAAGTAAGGATCGCGAATGCAAGACAGCGGGCCGTCTGACTAACCGGGACAAGCTGCATAAGTGCCTTAAAGAAAGCCGGCATACGTTTCGGCGGCAGTGCCGGCTCGTGCCCGCCTTCCGGTCGATTTAGTGGCAGCAAATCCCCTAAACGCCCGTCCACCACCTGGCACGGGTTAACCATCGGCGGGATCATCTCCGAGCGTATTGCCCAATCAATCGCTCTTTTAGCGTCGCTAAGGATCCTTTCTGGCGTGTCAATCATGGTTCCCCACTTTTCCCCCAGGGCATCACAGAACATCTGAGGTTTCAGGTCTACAACCGGGCAGTCTCTGATTTCTTTAGGGATGTGATTCCTGAAAAAGCCATCCCAAACCAGATCGCGGGATTTTTCAGCGTTTTTCCACCTCCCCCTCTTTGTGTTGAACTCAATCCACTTCCAGATAAGTTTTTCAAAGGTTAGTGCGTCCTCCTCTTTTTGAGGTGCCGGGGATGGGCGTAGCGCGTCTCTGGCCGCTTTCTCCTGCTCAGATGGGTCAATCCCTTCCGCTATCAGTTTCCTCCATCTGAGCCCCTTCTCGAAGGCCTCAGCGAGTGACATTTCGGGATACTTCCCGAGAGTAAAGACCCGCTTCAAACCACGATCCCGAAGCAGGAAATAACGGGCATATGTCCCGTCCTTGAGCTTCCGGACTCCAACATAAAGCCCGGGGACAATCCCGCATGAAGCGTCAGCCGTCAGGGCTTTCAAACGCTTGTCAGTCATCCTGTTTGCCACGCGCATAACGCTCAATCTCCGTAATCAAATGTTTTTAAATAAAAAATACGGTTATTACCACAAAAAATTCCGTTATGTTTGGGGAGAAATTGAGGTTTCCCCGCTCATTTGTGGTAATGATTGTGGCATAGATTCTTAGATAATGACACGCCTTACGGAGAGGATTAGAGACAAAGACAACACGCGTATTGTGTCTTAAGCTCTTGTTTTTATTGAGTTGTCGTAGACGAATACAAAGAAAAAGGAGGCAACTTTCGTTGTCTCCTTTCCTGGAATTGGTCGGGGTGGTGGGACTCGAACTCACGACCCCTTGCACCCCATGCAAGTGCGCTACCAGGCTGCGCCACACCCCGAGAGAGATGAACTATAGCACAAAATCTTTATAAAAGAAAATTTTTGATGGAATCCCTGATATTCCGGAGTTCCTCGACCACATTCGGGCTCACGGAGGTCTTTCCTTCAGTCGCTTGAGCGACAGCCGTCTTCCGGTGCTTCAGATGCTTCTTAGCGCCGGCAAGCGTATAGCCCTGGTCATAGAGGAGCGAGCGAATCTCACGCGCCGTGAGAATATCTTTCTTCTCATAGCGGCGGCGCGAGCCGTGACGGCCCGGCGAAAGCTGCTTGAACTCATCCTCCCAGAACCGGAGGACCGAAGTTGCGACTCCCACCAGCTCAGCCGCTTCGCCGATCGTGAAAAAGCGTTTCTCCGGAATCGGCGGAAAAGCTCCGATTTCTTTCTCTGACATGCCCTTTTCCTTCTCTAGCAGACCCCTCGATTCTAACCGCTAAAAGGACGGGCTTAAAGAAAAGCGGCAGAACCGTTTTATCGGTTCTGCCGCTTTCAAACACTCGGATTACAAAGCGATTTTAATTCGCAGACTTCGCCGGGAAGCCGGCAAGGACTGCATCGCGGAGCTTAGCCGATGCGTGGAACGTAACGACACGGCGGGCCGTGATCGCGATTTCCTCACCCGTCTTCGGGTTGCGTCCGGGGCGCTGGGGCTTGTCGCGCAGCTGGAAGTTACCGAAACCGGAAAGCTTCACGGGGCTGCCATGCTCCAGGCGGGAGCGAATCTCGTCGAAAAACACATCGACAAGCAGCTTCGCTTCGCGCTTCGAAAGACCCATCCGGTCAAACAGAATATCGACCAGATCGGCTTTCGTCATCGTCGTCCCGACGGTGGGGGAAAAATCATTCTCTTCAATAGCCATTTCAAAGGTTACCTAATTAAGCACGAAGTTTAATGCCAAGGGGTTCAAGTCCAGCGATCACCGCTTCAGTCGCGCCTTCGATCTGGGCTTCAGTCACAGCCTCTTCACCGAAGGACTCCAGCACGAGGCGGAAGGCCATCGACTTATCGGCGGCAGGCTGATTTTCCGGATGGTACACGTCGAAGAGACGGAAGTCGGTGAGACAGGCAAGCCTCACATCCGTTCTCCGGGCAGCGCGCACCGCGTCGAAGATCTGCTTCGAAGTCACAGAGGCCGGCACTGCGAGCGAAATATCGCGCAGCGACTTCTGGAACTTGGAAACGGGCTTATGCTCGGTAACCGGCACGCTGAGCAGCGGCTCTACATCGATCTCGAACACCACAGGGCAGAGGGGGAGATCATACGCCTGCTGAAGCCTCGGGTGCAATTCGCCGATGAGACCGATCCGTTTTCCGTCAAGATACACCCCGGCGCTGCGGCCCGGGTGAAGCGACGGGAAGACTTCCGGAACAAAATCAAGCGTGAGCGGGAAGGCGAGGCGTTCGAGGTCGCCCTTCACATCGAAGAAGTCCACGCGGCGGGACTTGATGCCCCACTGCGGAGCGTCCGCGGTGCCGTAGGCGAGACCAGCGAGGTGCTCAGGCTGACGGACGCCCTTCACGGAGGTGTCAGAGGGCTCAATCGTCGGATCCTGGAAGAACACGCGGCCAAGCTCAAACACGCGCACACGGTCTTCCTTGCGGTTCAGGTTGTAGCGCAGGATATCGACGAGACCGCCGATCAGCTGCGTACGCATCACGGAGAGCTGTGAGGCGATCGGGTTCAGCAGACGGATCGGGGCAGCTTCGCCTCCGAAATCCTTCTCCCACTTCTCTTCCACGAACGAGAAGTTCACGAGTTCCTGATAGCCGCGGCCCGCGAGCTTCAGACGCAGGTCATGCTGCGTGCGGCGGTCCTCGCGGGACGGCAGCATCACAGCGCGCTCAAGCGGCGGATTTTCCGGCAGCTTGTCGTATCCCCAGAGACGGGCCACTTCTTCCACGAGGTCCTCTTCGATTTCGATATCGAAGCGGTACGTGGGGGAGGTCGCCGTGAAGAGGTCGCCGTCACGCGTGTACTCGAAACCAAGACGCTTGAAGGCCTCCTCCATGAAGTCGGTCGGAATATCCACACCGACGAGCTTGCGGCAGCGCTCGGCACGGAACTTCACAACGCGGCGCTCCGGGAGATCGGACTCAATGTCGCTCACCGGGCCGACACGCGTGGCGTCGGTGCCGCAGATCGAGAGAACGAGCGCCGTGATGTACTCGAGGTGCTCACGGGTCGTGCCATAGTCGACACCGCGCTCGAAACGGAACGAGGAGTCGGACGAGAAGTTGAGCTTACGGGCACGGCCCTGGATCGCTGACGGACGGAAGAACGCGGACTCAATGAAGAGGTTCACCGTGTCATCCGACACAGAGTCAGCCGTGCCGCCCATAATGCCGGCGATCGCCTGCGGGCCGTTATCGTCCGCGATCACGCCGTAGTAAGGCGTGAGGTCAACGGTCTTGCCGTTCAGGAGCTCGATCTTCTCGCCTTCCTTCGCCCAGCGCGCCGTCACGGTGCCGGAGAGCTTGTCGAGGTCAAAGAAGTGAGTCGGACGGCCGAGCTCGAGGAGCACGTAGTTCGAAATATCGACGAGAGCCGAAATCGGGAGCTGGCCGCAGCGTTCAAGCCGCTCCGCCATCCATTCAGGCGTCTTCGCCTTGGCGTTCAGCCCCGTGATCACGCGGCTCGTATAACGGGCGCAGAGGTCAGAGGCCTCAATCTTCACGTCGTGCGACGCGTCAGTCGTCACAGCGGCTTCGTGAATCTCCGGGAGCTTCAGCTCAGCGCCCGTCACGGCATGGACTTCACGCGCGATACCGGCGAGAGACAGCGCGTCACCGCGGTTCGGCGTGACGTTCAGATCCACCACGACGTCGTCGAGGTGAGCGTACTTGCGGATATCTTCGCCAATCGGGGCGTCCGCCGGCAGAAGCCAGAGACCGTCATGATCCTCGGACACGCCGAGCTCACGGGCGGAGCAGAGCATGCCGTTCGAGGGCACGCCGCGCAGCTTCGCCTTCTTGATCTTGAAGCCGCCGGGGAGCTCAGCGCCCACCATCGCGCAGGGCACACGCACGCCCGCGCGGACGTTCGGCGCGCCGCAGACGATCTGGATCAGTTCGCCGGTACCGGCGTTCACCTGGCAGACATGCAGGTGATCGGAATTCTCATGGTCGCGGCATTCAACGACTTCAGCAATCACGACACCCGTGAAATCGGGGGCCGCCTTACGGGCTTCGTCCACTTCGAGACCGTGCATCGTGAGCGCGTCCTGGAGCTCCTCGCTCGAAATCGCGGGATTCACATACGTACGAAGCCAGCTTTCAGAAAACAGCATTTTTCTTCCCCATTACTCGTTGAACTGGCGAAGGAACCGGAGGTCGCCTTCAAAGAAGAGCCGCAGGTCGTCGATGCCGTAACGCAGCATCGTGAGACGCTCAAGACCCGAGCCGAAAGCGAAGCCGCAGTACTGCTCGGGATCGAGCCCGTAATTGCGGACCACGGTCGGATGCACTTCGCCGGCGCCGGAAATCTCAAGCCACTTGCCCTTTCGGGAGCCGGTAGTGAACATCATGTCCACTTCGACAGACGGCTCGGTGAACGGGAAGTAGCTCGGACGAAAGCGCACGATGAGGTCGTCGGTTTCAAAGAACCGGCGCAGGAACATGGAGTACACGCCCTTCAGATCCGCGAAGCTGATGTTTTCGCCGAGCCACAGCCCTTCAACCTGATGGAACATCGGGGAGTGCGTGGCGTCGGAGTCAACGCGGTAGGTACGTCCCGGAGCAATCACCTTGATCGGCGGCTTGTGGGTGCGGGAGTAGCGGACCTGCATCGGGGAAGTGTGCGGACGCAGCGGCAGCAGCAGCCCCTTCTCATCCTTCATGTCGACGTAGAACGTGTCCTGCATCGAGCGGGCCGGATGGTTGAGCGGGTTATTGAGCGCCGTGAACGTGTACCAGTCGTTCTCGATTTCGGGGCCGGAGGCCACGTCGAAACCGATCGAACGGAAAATCTCTTCAATCCGCATCCAGGTGCGGATCACGGGGTGGATGCCGCCGGCGGGCGACGTACGTCCCGGCAGCGTCACATCGATCGCTTCCTCGGCAAGCTTCTTCTCGAGGGCGGCCTGCGCGAGCGCTTCGCGGCGGGCGTTCAGCGCCTCTTCCACAGCACGCTTCGCGGCATTGATCTCAGCACCGGCCGCCTTCCGCTGGTCGGCTGCGAGATCCCGCAGACCCTTCATCATCGTCGTGAGGGTGCCGGACTTCCCAAGGAATTTCGCCTTGGCATCTTCCAGCGCTGCAGGCTGTGTCGCTTCAGCGAAAGCCTGCCGGGCGGATTCAATCAGTTTGGATAAATCTTCCATTTTTTGATTCCGATACGGAAAACGTGGGCAGCAGCGGTCTGCTTTCTTGCCCGCAATACAGAAGAAGATAACGAAAAAAGGGGCGGCCCGGTACTGCTGGCCCGCCCCTTTTAAAGCTGGAGCACCTCAGCCGAGGCTTCAGCGCTCCTGTGCTTTGACAAGTGGATTCACCAATTAAGCACGAGCTGCCTTGGCCTTTTCGACCAGAGCAACAAAGCCTTCCTTGTCAAACACAGCCATATCAGCGAGCACCTTGCGATCAAGGAGGATGTTCGCCTTGTGAAGGCCGTTGATGAAGGCGCTGTAGTTCATTCCGTTCTGACGGGTAGCCGCATTGATACGGGCAATCCACAGACGGCGGAAGACGCGCTTCTTCGCACGGCGGTCACGATAGGCGTACTGGGCGCCGCGCATGACGGCTTCCTTGGCCACACGGAACACATTGTTGGCACGAAGGCTGTAGCCCTTCGACAGGGCGAGCAGCTTCTTATGACGGGCACGAGCGGTTACACCACGCTTAACTCGAGGCATCTTTTTATTCTCCTATCCAGATCAGGAAGCGATGGCAAGCATGCGCTTGACGTTGAGCTCATTGCACTTAGCAACCGTCACCATGCCGCGCAGGTGACGCTTGTTCTTGGTCGTGCGATGGGACAGGATGTGACGCTTGGTCGAGTGGCCAAACTTGATGGAACCGCCGGAGCGCACTTTAAAGCGCTTGGCAGCAGCCCGCTTGGTTTTCATCTTCGGCATTTGCCGTTTCCTCTTTATTGATGACTCAAAGGCGCCTTCCGGAAAAAGTTTGGATGGTCTTGAACTGCCCTTGAATCACTTCTTCTAACTCCGACACTTCCCGGGTTGGGAGAAGTTTCGGAGGTACTGCAAAACTGGTCAGAAATGCCGGAGGAGAGAAACGCATCTCCCCCGGACGATTTCGTCTGATTACTTCTTGCGCTTCGGCCCGAGCACCATGATCATCTGGCGCCCTTCGAGCTTCGGATTCTGCTCAACCTGAGCGATATCACCCAGCTCGGTCTTCACGCGGTCCATAAGATCCACGCCGAATTCCTGATGGGCCATTTCGCGGCCGCGATAGCGGAGCGTAATTTTAGCCTTATCTCCGCCTTCAAGGAAGCGGCGGACAGCACGGATCTTCGTCTGAAAATCGTTTTCATCGGTCGCGGGGCGGAACTTCACTTCCTTCACCTGCGTGACCTTCTGCTTGGCCTTGGCTTCCTGAGCGCGCTTCTGTTCCTGGTACTTGAACTTGCCGTAGTCAATCAGCTTGCAAACCGGCGGACGCGCCTTCGGCGCGACTTCGACCAGATCCACGCCGAGCTCTTCAGCCTTGTGAAGAGCGTCGTACGTGTTCATGATGACGCTGGTTCCGTCCGGCATCGTGACTCGGACCTCGGGGACCCGGATTTCACGATTCAGACGATGACGATTTTCTTCTTTTGCAGGGTTATCCCTACTATTTGTTATCACTTATTAACCTCAATGTTGGTGTGATCGGCGACCTGAGCCGCGAGCATCGCAGCAAAGTCGTCAAAACTCATAGCACCGATATTCCGGCCGCCGCGCTCACGGACAGCCACTGTACCTGCCTGCTTTTCCTTCTCACCCACAACCAGGATGTAAGGAACTTTCGTCAGACTAAGTTCGCGAATTTTATAGTTGATTTTCTCACTGCGCAAATCCTCTTCTACTCGATAACCCGCATTGAAGAGTTTCTGATAAACCTCGTGAGCGTAGTCTGCCTGGGAATCCGTAATGGAGGCAACTGCTACCTGAGTCGGTGCGAGCCACGGCGGAAGGGCTCCGGCGTAGTTCTCAAGCAGCATGCCAATCCAGCGTTCCAGAGAACCGAGGATAGCACGATGGAGCATAACCGGGACCTTTCTCTGGTCATCGGCATCCACATATTCCGCTCCGAGACGGCCCGGCATCTGGAAGTCAACCTGAACCGTACCGCACTGCCAGCTGCGGCCGAGGCAGTCGCGGAGGTGATATTCAACCTTCGGGCCGTAGAAAGCGCCTTCACCCGGCAGCACCTTGTACTTCACGCCGGCACGGTCGAGAGCGATCATCAGATCCTTCTCAGCCTTGTCCCAGGTCGCGTCGTCACCGATACGCATTTCAGGACGCGTCGCGACGAAGTACTCAATGTCGTCAAATCCGAAGTCCTTATAGACCTTCTTCACGATCGCCGTGAAATTCACGCATTCGTCGAGAATCTGATCTTCCGTGCAGAAGATGTGGCCGTCGTCCTGCGTAAAGCCGCGGACGCGCATCAGGCCGTGCAGCGAGCCGGACGGCTCGTTGCGGTGGCACTGACCGAATTCACCGTAGCGGATCGGCAGATCGCGGTAAGAGCGGAGCGCGCTCTTGAAGATCTGGATGTGACCCGGGCAGTTCATCGGCTTCAGAGCGTAGATGCGGTTCTCAGACTCCGTCGTAAACATGTTGGAGCGGTACTTCGCCCAGTGGCCGGACTTCTCCCAGAGGGAGCGGTCGAGGAGCTGCGGTGCCTTCACTTCCTGGTAGCCGTTGTCGCGGTAGATGCTGCGCATGTACTGCTCGATCACCTGCCAGAGGGCCCAGCCCTTCGCGTGCCAGAAAATCATGCCCGGGGCTTCTTCCTGAATGTGGAAGAGGTCCATGTCCTTGCCAAGCTTGCGGTGGTCGCGGCGGGCGGCCTCCTCCAGCATATGCAGATAAGCCTTCAGCTCATCCTTCGTCGCGAACGCGGTGCCGTAGATACGCTGCAGCATCTCGTTCTTCGAGTCACCGCGCCAGTACGCGCCGGCTACCTTCATCAGCTTATGAACCTTCAGCACGCCCGTGCTCGGCACGTGAGGCCCGCGGCACAGATCCGTGAAATCGCCCTGCGTGTAAAGCGTGATCTTCTGGTCTTCCGGAATCGCCTTCACGAGCTCGACCTTGTAGTGCTCGCCGAGCTTATCGAAGAAGGAGATTGCCTCGTCGCGCGTCACTTCGCGGTGCGTGATCGGGAGGTTCTCCGCCACGATCTCGTCCATGCGCTTTTCAATCTTCGAGAGATCTTCTTCCGTGAAAGGCTTCTTGCAGGAGAAGTCATAGTAGAAACCGTTTTCGATCGACGGTCCGATCGTCACTTCGGCTTCCGGATAGAGCTGCTTCACAGCCTGAGCCATCAGGTGAGCGGTGGAGTGGCGAATGATGTCAAGACCTTCCTCATCCTTACCGCTGATGATCGCGACAGAGGCGTCGTGATCCACAGTCTCGGAGAGATCCACAAGCTTTCCGTCCACGCGGCCGGCAAGCGCCGCACGGGCGAGTCCGGCACCGATCGAAGCGGCAATCTGCGCCACTGTCACGGGGCCTTCAAACTCGCGCTTTGAACCATCCGGCAAAGTAATTTCCAACATTTGACACTCCCTTTTCAACCCCTTCAGACAGGGACTTCTCTTTCAAAAGATTTCTTGCCCAGACTGTTTGCCGCCTGAAGAGCGGCAACTCTGACCGCCCGTCAGACGGTTCTGCCGGCCGGTCCGTCCAGGTAAAGGATATCGGCCGCCGGCTCGGGCTGCAAAGAATAAAAAAAAGTGCGGCCCGAGCCGCACTTTCTTTTTTAAAGCAACAGAACTGCTGTGTGACTCACCATCGGTTTTAGATGATGGTCAGTGTAGTTCGATTCATCAGAGAAAAATCTAACAACACAGCACTCCCAGAAAAATTTGGTAGGCACGATTGGACTCGAACCAACGACCCCCACCATGTCAAGGTGATGCTCTAACCAGCTGAGCTACGTGCCTGAGAGAATTAGAATTCTACGGATCCAAAATAAAAAAGCAAGAGTTCCCCCTAAAAATATTTTATTTTGGGGGTTTTCACTAGCTTCTATGGGCCGAAATGACCCCTTTCACCTCAAGAATCTCCTTCAGGGCCTGCCGCATCAGCGCGGCACCGGCCACCTCCACCCCGAATTTCAGGCGCGCGACGTTCTTCACGGTCTGTGTGTTGACGTTCGTGATGTTGATCTTCAGGCGGATGAAGACATCGGTCACGTCTTTCAAAAGACCGATACGGTCGCGGGCGAGAACGAGGATCTCCATCGGGTAGAGAGTGTCCTCGGGCGCGTCACCCCAGGAGACCTCAATCAGGCGTTCCTTTGACTGCTCCATCAGGTTCTTCACGTTCGGGCAGTCAGCGCGGTGCACGACGACACCGCGGCCGCGGGACACAAAGCCCACGATCTCGTCAGGCGGCACCGGGTGGCAGCACTTCGCGAGCTGCGTGAGAAGCGAACCGACTCCGGCAACAAGAATCTGTCCGTTATCGTGATGGGCACGCGGCTGCGCGGGTTTCACCGGGATCACCGGCTCATCGGCCGCCTTCTTCTGTGTCTGAGGCAGCACGACCGCTTCGATCGCGCGGTTCGAAATCTCGTCCTTCGCGATTGTGAGGCAGAGGTCATCCACGGACTCAAAGCCAAGCGTCTTCGCGAGCGACTCAAGGTTATAAGTCGACTTCCCGAGGCGCGCGAGTTCGGTATCGAGCTCATCACGCCCGCGCGCGATCTGCTCCTGGAGGTGCAGCTGGTTGAACCACGTTCTCACCTTGCCGCGGGTCCGGGCCATGGCGGCGAACCCAAGCTCCGGATTCATCCAGTCCTGCGACGGGCCGCCGGACTTCGCCGCGATGATTTCCACCGTGTCGCCGGTCTTCAGCTTATGCGTGAGCGGCACGATCGCGCCGTTCACCTTCGCGCCGCGGCAGCGGTGGCCGAGCTGCGTGTGAACCATATAGGCGAAGTCCACCGGCGTGCTGTTCGCGGCAAGCTCCACGACACGCCCCATCGGGGTAAGCGCGTAGATCAGGTCATCCTCGACACCCGGCGCGCGCGGCGGCTCAACGTCCGAGTGCCACGCGAGCAGCTGACGGAGCCAGACGACTTTCTGCTCCTCAGCGGAATTCACGCCAAGCGAATTGCCGGCTTCCTTATAGCGCCAGTGCGCCGCGAAACCGAGTTCCGCGAACTCATGCATCTCGCGCGTACGGATCTGGATCTCGACCGGAAGCCCATTTGAAGCCTTCACCACCGTGTGCAGCGACCGATAGCCGTTCGGCTTCGGGTGCGCGATGTAGTCGTCGTACTCCGACTGAATAGCGGTAAAGTTTTCATCCAAGATCGAGAGCACCTCATAGCACTGTTCGACCGTATCCACGATGACGCGAAGCGCCCGGAGGTCGAAAAGCCGTTCAAACGGCAGGTGCTTACGCTCCATCTTGAGCCAGATCGAGTAGATATGCTTCGAGCGGCCGGAGACCTCGCCCCGGATATGATGCGCGGCAAGCAGCGACCGGATCTTCGTCACGGCCTGCTGCACGAAAGCGAGACGCTCGGCGCGGCTCGCGTCGAGGTGCCGCACGATCTCCTGATAGACCTCAGGGCGCGTAAAGCGGAGCGACAGGTCCTCGAGCTCCCACTTCATCTGCCAGATACCGAGGCGGTTCGCAAGCGGTGAGTAAAGCTGCAGCGTTTCCGCGGCGTAAATCTTCGCGTCATCCGACGGGTGCATCACAAACCAGCGAAGCGTCTGCAGACGGCTCGCGAGGCGCAGGAGCACGACCCGGAGGTCGCCGCACATCGCGAGCAGCATCTTTCTCAGCTTCTCGGGCTGCGACGCCGCGTTCGCTTCCTTGTTGCTCGAGCGGGCCTGTTCGGAAAGCTTCATCAGGCGCTGCAGATCGGTGCAGAGTTCGAGCACCTTGCTGCCGAAACTCTTCTCAATCCACTCCTCAGGATTCTTCAGGTAATCCTGCACGGAGGAGAGATAAGCTGCGGCAATCAGTTCATCATCATCCCGGATGCCCCGCAGAATGCTGGCCATGCCGTCTACGTGCGACATGCGGGGTTCACCTGTCTCAAGGCATTGACCCGCGTAGAGCGGCTCCACCATCGAACGGGCAAGCTGCCAGTTCACTTTGACCGGCGCTTCGGTTTTCTTGTTATCTGGTGCCATCGGACAAATCTTCTCTGCGGTTAATGAGGAATAAACGCCTTCAGACAGGCCTCGCGCGGGAATCCCCTTGCGACAGCCCATTCTATGGCGGCGTACTGATATCAGTAGAAATCCCGAATCTGGTTTTGCAAATTAATACAAATTCAGATTCTAGGCGAGACTGCGGGCGGATTACGCCGCAGCGATGTTCATTCCATGACGCCGATACGGCGTAGCAGCGTGGCAATATCGACGCCATTCCGGACGTTCAGTTTCCGGGTGGCGGAGCCGCGGTGCACCTTGACGGTCTTCTCAGCGATGTTCAGTTTCTCGGCGATTTCTTTGTTCTGGAGCCCCTCGGCGACAAGCTTCACGACTTCTTTTTCGCGCGCCGTGAGCGTCTCAAAGGCCGCCCGATCCGCGTTATCGCGCTCGTCCGTCTCAACCCGCTCGAGGTCGCGCTTCACGGCGGCCGCCACTACGGCGATCAGCCGATCGCCGTCTACCGGCTTCTGGAGGAAATCCGCGGCACCCTGCTTCAGCACGTGCACCGCCATATCGACGTCGCCATGCCCGGTGACAAAGATCACCGGAATTCTGAACCCCTTGGAATCGAGCAGATCCTGAAGCTCAAGCCCCGTCATGCCCGGCATTCGGGCGTCAAGCAGGAGGCACCCCGGGCGGGCCGGATCATCATGCTTCAGAAAGTCGTCAGCGCTTTCGTAGCATGCGGTCTCGTAGCCTGCGGCCCCGAGCAGGAAGGCGCTCGACTGTCTCACGCCTTCGTCGTCATCCACGATTCTCACCAGCGGCGATTTACTTTCCGACCCCATTTTTCTCTCCAACCCGAAGTCAACCAAAACCCGCCCCCGCTTCTCCAGGCAGAGGCAACCCCACTTTTGTATTGTGAACCTATGCGGGGATGAATTTCAAAAAATTAAGAAAAAAGGCCAGGGACTGAGTCCCCGGCCTTCTTCCGGAACACGGATAAAACCGGGAGAATCCCGGTCTCTTATCCGTTAGTTCTTCAGGCTGTGAATCGGAGCCGGGATACGGCCGCCGAGGTTCACGAAGCCCGCGGAGTCACCGCCAGGAACGCGGATCACGGCCGCTTCACCGAGCAGGCCACCGAAGACCGCCACGTCGCCCACCGTCTTGCCGGGGACCGGAATCACGCGGACAGCGGTTGCCTTGTTGTTGATCATGCCGATTGCTGCTTCATCTGCAATCATGGCACTGATCGTT
>ERZ825324.772-NODE-772-length-42442-cov-4.585345_pt1 | contig 42442 bp, 50 predicted proteins | sample MGYA00519859_ERZ825324 | MGnify/ENA primary metagenome ERZ825324 (study PRJEB31778, sample SAMEA3449198) | human gut metagenome | biome: human gut; feature: human-associated habitat; material: faeces | place: United Kingdom | collected 2010/2012 ...
AGCAGTTATTTGGTTATGAGCAAGTAGCGAAGCGGATTGCGAATATCCGCTTGACGTATTCCTGTGTCTTTCTGATAAAAACAAAGGTTTTTATATGGAAAACACTTGTGAAAAATGTCAGATTATAGTAAATTAAAGAATAGAGTTTTAAATATATAAGGACGAGAGGAAAGAGTATGGAAGTATTTGTAACAGTAATGAACGCGATCAATGACATCATCTGGCATCCGGTGATGTGTGTGTTCCTGATGTGCGCGGCGGTCTGGTTTACCGTTCGTTTACGTGGTATTCAGGTCCGCAGATTCAAAGACATGGTAAAATGTCTGACAGAAAAGGGAAATAATAAGAAAGATACCGGTCTTTCAGCGTTTCAGGCATTTGCGACAACCGTAGGAGGACGTGTCGGTACCGGTAATATTGCAGGAACTGCAACCGCTATATTTATGGGTGGACCGGGAGCTCTGTTCTGGATGTGGATAACAGCAATCCTGGGGGCTTCCACCGGTATTGTGGAATGTATTCTTGGTCAGGCGTATAAGACCAGAAATTTAGGAGAGTTAACAGGCGGCCCGGCATTTTATATGTCAAACGGGTTCAAAAATAAGAAGGTTGGAAGAATCCTGGCAGTATTATTCTGTATTGCGGTTTTCATTGGACCTGGTTTTCTGCTTCCTGCAATGCAGACACAGACTGCAGCAACTGCGATCAAAGGAGCATTTGGAATTCCGTTTATCGTAGTTGGAATTGGTATGGTCCTTATTGTTGGAGTAGTAACAATGGGCGGTATTAAACGTATCGGTCAGGTTGCAGAAGTCCTTGCACCGATCATGTGCGGAATTTATTTCTTGATTACCATTGCAATTTTTGTTATGAATTATAAAGAAATTCCGGGGATGTTTGGTTCTATTTTTGCCAGTGCATTTGGAAAGGATGCAATATTTGGAGGAATTGTAGGATCTGCTGTGGCATGGGGAATCAAGAGAGGCTTCTTCTCAAATGATGCAGGAAACGGAATGAGCCCGCTGATCTCAGCGACAACCGATACTTCCCACCCGGTAAAACAGGGGCTTGTACAGGGACTTTCTGTATATATTGATACACTTCTGGTGTGCAGCTGTACCGGATTTTGTATTTTACTTGCAGGTACATATAATGTAGCGGCTGACGGAACAGGAGCAGTACTTCTTGTAGAACAGGTACCGGGAATCCAGTATGGTATTTCTTTCATGCAGGAAGCATTGAGAGTATCGGTAGGAAAAATTGGAGCCATGTTTCTGGCTGTTATGTTGTTTATTTTTACTACAATGTTATCCTACTCCTATCAGCTGGAGTCTACCTGCAAATATCTGTGGGGAGAAAACAAAGTAGTAGTTACCATCGTACGTATTTTGTTCCTGATCTTCTGTCTGTTCGGAATCCTTATTGACGGAGATACGATCTGGTCAATGGGTGATATCGGAGTTGGCTGTATGCTCTGGGTAAATACATTCAGTATCCTTCTTCTGACGCCGCAGGTTATTAAAATTGTCAGAGATTATGAAAAACAGAAAAATGCAGGGCTTGATCCGTTATTTGATCCGGAGACAGTTGGTATCAAAGATGAGGCAAACGTGTGGGGGCCATACGTGGAAAAGAAAAAAGCCAGAGGGGATTATAAGAACCCGGATCTGGGATATATAAAAAAATAAAACAGGCGGCGGAACAACGAATGCTTGAGCTAAAACAGAAAAAGAAAAGAGAAAAGCACAAGGGACGTTAAAATCCCTTGTGCTTTTGCTCAAATAATCATTTATGACTTGACAAATAAACGACCGTTTACTAAAATAGGACTGTAAACGGTCGTTTATTTGTAGTAAGGGAGATGATTATGTATGGGAAGTACAAAGGAAGAGATTATGACTGTGGCCCTTCACTTGTTTGCGAAAAATGGATATGAAGCTGTATCTGTGAGTCAGATTGCAGGGGTTCTTGGAATGACTAAAGGAGCGTTATACAGACATTATGAAAATAAGAGAGACATATTTTTGCACATTGTGAAACGAATGGAACAGCAGGACAGTGAACAAGCCAGGCAGAATGAAGTACCGGAAGAAAGTATTGAGAATGTGCCGGAAGAATATCAGAATGTATCAGTAGAAGATTTTGTAGGATACAGCAAATCAATGTTTGAGTATTGGACAGAGGATGATTTTGCATCATCGTTTCGTAAAATGCTTACGCTTGAACAATTTAGAAATGAAGAGATGCAGAATTTATATCAGCAATATCTGGTATCCGGACCGGCAGAATACGTGAAGGATCTGTTCAAAAATATGGAAATAAAAAATCCAGAAGAGGAAGCAGTTAAATTTTATGCAAATATGTTTTTCTATTATAGTGTATATGATGGAGCAACAGATAAGACGAAAGCAAAATGTCAGTTTGAATATATGCTAGACAAAATTGTAGAAGAAATGAAACAGTAAAATAAGAGCCAGACGATTAAGACGCAGAGCCGTTAATTCTGATATTGAAAAACCAGGATTATCGGTTTTTATTTTTAAGAAAGGACATAAAAGAAATGGAAAAAAGTAATATTATGATTCGTTTAGAGAAAAAGGAAGAACATCAGAAAGTAGAAAATCTGGTAAGAGAAAGTTTTTGGAATGTGTATCGTCCAGGATGCCTTGAGCATTATGTATTGCATCAGCTCAGAAATGATTTGGCATTTGTTCCGGAACTGGATTTTGTGATGTTTCTTAATGAAAATGGCAAAGAGGACAAGCTGATCGGTCAGAATATGTTTATGAGAACGGCTATTAAATCGGATGATGGAAGAAATATTCCAATTATGACTATGGGACCGATTTGTATTACTCCAGAATTAAAACGACAAGGGTATGGAAAAGCCTTACTGGATTATTCATTGGATAAGGCAGCGAAACTTGGCTGTGGTGCAGTCTGCTTTGAGGGAAACATTGATTTTTATGGAAAAAGTGGATTCAGACCGGCAAGCGAATTTAACATTCGTTATCATGGACTGGAAGAAGGGCAGGATGCATCTTTCTTTCTGTGCAAAGAGCTGATTCCTGGATATTTAAACGGTATTACTGGAGAGTATGCGACACCAGCGGGATATTTTGTAGATGAAAAGAAAGCCGAAGAATTTGATAAGATGTTTCCTTATAAAGAGAAGAAAAAACTGCCAGGTCAGTTATTCTAACCCGTACTTGAATTATGCAGATCAAAAGTATCCAGCCGATGGCTGCTAAAATTCTGGCAGAGGAAACAGGAAAAATGATCATTGCGACGAAACAGTTATTCTATGCAATGGAAGTACACAAATTACTTCATTTTCAAAATGCAGATATGAGTGCAGTAAGTTTTGCAATGACAGTTCATGGACTTATGGATTATGAACTGGACCTTCGAAGTGGAGAATGTAAAACAGAGAATCAGGAAAGAAACAATCTTGACGAATATCTGCAATGGTTTTGTAGGGAGAATGCAACAAAATGAAGAAAAAGAATTTTATAAATTATTGCGGACTGCTTGGAGTTGCAGCATTTATTTCTTATGGTTTTGTGGAGATCAAACCATTAAAAGTAGGGGGCAGAATAAGTATAGAAGCCAATTGTTGCATGGAATGCAGAATGGTGGCATTCCGATATTGATAGCAGAGTAAGTATGGATTGATAGATCAGGTTATCGAGAAACGATGATGAAGTTAAATATTTTCTTTTGTGTTAAAAGAATAAGTGTTGACAAGTGACCGATAGGTAACTATAATAAAAATAACCAAAAGGTAACTTGCTAATAACATCAATTTAGGAGAGAAATATGGAAAGGAAAGAAAAGAACACAAAGGAAAAAATACTGGAAGAAGCATTAAAATTGTTTGCACAAAGTGGCTATATGGGAACGTCTATGAATGAGATCGCTTCAAGATTAGGAGTTACCAAGGCTGCATTGTATAAACACTATTCCAGTAAACAGGAAATATTGGACAGCATTGTAGAAAGAATGAACCAGATGGATGTCAAAAGGGCAAAGGAATATGAAATGCCGGATGGCGATATGGAGGATGTGATCGCAGGATATAAAAACATTGCTTTGGAAAAGATCAGACAGTTTACAAAAGTACAGTTTCTGCACTGGACGGAAGAAGAATTTTCCTGTTGTTTCCGAAAAATGCTGACATTAGAACAGTACAGAGATCCTAAAATGGCTAAACTCTATCAGAATTATCTTGCGGAAGGTCCACTTCGGTACATGGAAGCTGTTTTTTCTGGAATTGTAGAAAGCGGTGAAGATGCAAAGCAACTTGCAATGGATTTCTACGGACCTATTTTTCTTTTATACAGCATTTATGATGGAGCAGAGAATAAACAGGAAGTAGTGAAACAAGTAGAGGAGCATGTAGAGAAAATTGCCAAAATATTCCAAAAAATATCGACTTAAGGTGAAAAAAATGAACAAGGACGAGATGGAGTATCAGAAATGGGTATATTGTCCGGTATGCGGAAATAAAACAAGAGTGAGATTGCGAAAAGACACCGTGCTTTTACATTTTCCACTATTTTGCCCAAAATGTAAAAAGGAGAGTCTAATTGACGCAGAGGGTTTTACAGTCAGGCTGATCGGATGCAAAAGTATGTAAAAGAAGCTGCCAGTGGCAAGTCCTGTAGATGAAAAATGAATATGGAAAAGTCAGACGCTTAGACGCAGTACGGATGCAAAATCGTATTGTGTCTTTTTTACCTTAGGAAAGATTCCTGTATTTACATTGCAGGGAAATTTCAGTATAGAAAGACTTCATGGAATGTACAAAATGATGATGAACATTATGGTAAAAACAGCAGGAAAAGCACTGGAGAAGAAAACAGATCGAACTCCGGAAGAGGAGGATATGCTGGATATGATGTTGCATGGTGGTGAACGTGTCAAGATACAGAACCTGCAGGGCGTGATTAGTTGGTACAACGGTAAAAGATGATCGGAGGTAAGTTATGAAACTTTATTTTGGAAATATGGTAACTACAGTAACGACTATTATGATAATTGCTCTAGTTGGATTTATTGGATATTCTGTATGGAATCGTAACACGATCAGTTATTGGGGATGTAGAAATTTATTTTTGCTGATGTATGGTCTTGTCATTTGTTGCTTTGCAGCGGCCAGGGATGGATTGGATAAGACCATTCAGGCGGCAGTTGATGGAAGTTGTATACCAGGAATATTTCCGCTGATAAGTATTCCTACTATTGTTGGCTGTATTGGAGCTGCAATGATTATTGTTGCAGCAGTAGCAACACCAATCGCAAAATCACAACGAATGCGGGAAATATGGTTTTATGTGATGTCCAGTGGAGTAATGCTGAAAGTCGTGGTTATGGAGCTTGCAAGAATTATACAGTTCATCTAGAGCCTTTTTCAAACACGCTCTAGGAGATTATTATGAAAGTGGTAATATCTAAATGTGAGAAAGTGGAACGAAGAGTCTTGGCTGTTGAAGAACAGGAAATATTTCTAGGGTATCTGGCCAGAACAAAAAGAGAATCGGTAAAGTGGGTGGATTACGATGGGAAAATATTGAAATGTGTCATTGTCATTTTTGATGCTTGTAATTCGTTGGATTGTATGTTACTATATACAATATAAATATTGGAATACATTCCAAAGTGAGAATGGAAAGGAGAAAAGACAATGAAGAAAAAATTATTAGCTACTTTATTTATGGTTTGTTTTATTTTTGTTTTTGCCCCTAAGACGGTACATGCATACTCCTATTACTGGTATGTAAATCCGATAGATACTTTGTATTCGGACATTGCTGAGAAGAAAAACTTCTATCTTGCCGGCAAGGAGAGTAAGTATGCTTACTATTGTCATAATATGGATGAAATTGCGATCCGTGACGGATCAAATCCTACCAGGGGAATGCTTTATGATGAGTTTAAAATTATAAGTAAAGGAATGGGTTCCATAGTGTTGCGTATGGACGAAAAAATGTCAGAGCGAAATAGAAAAAATATTAAGGAATATGGTTTAAAATTTCAAAAAAAGAAGGGTACGGATACGCATTACTATATTTACATTATAAAGCAGGATGTCAAATATTATTTGAACATTGATCGTAATGTAAATAAATTGGGGTTTTCTAAAAACAGTAAAACAGAATGGATCGTAAACCCGGTGCCAAGAAGTAATTATTTATTTCGAATTGTTGATAATAAAACGGGAGACCTTTTCCTGAATGTAGATGCGAATGGACTTCAAGTTACAACGAATAGCCAGCCGCTATATCTTTATCATGCAGAGGACCTTGCGGAAAATACATATACAATACATGATAAAGAAGTCGAGTATAAACATTCAGATAAGCTTCCACAGCCTAAATATAAGGAATACAAAACTTTCTATTCATACACAAAGAAACCTTTATCGCAGTTGCAGAAACAATGGGGATATAATTTACAGACAGATACTGGATATGATACCTGATGGGGACTATACAAGTTATAAGGTGGGCGAAAATCCGGGATTTGATTATGACCCGCCGAATGAGAATAAAGAAGTATATGCAAATTACTATAATAAGGCCAATATTAAGTTAAAATGGAATATTAAGCCGACGGATAAAGACATAATAACTTATAATCAAAGAGATTATAATGGAGCTACAAAGCAGATCACAGGTCAGGATATAGAATTTGATGTGCCAGAAGGTGGTTGGATTTCGTTAGAATTTCCTAGCGTATATGATAGTGGAAAGTTTTATAAAGTTACATCTGTAAAAGAGAATGGTACAGAGTTGAAAGTTACAAGGATGGACGGTGTGGAAAAAGAAAATGAACGAGGACCATTTCCGGATTCTTTTTATTTTGACACTGTAAATAAAGATGCGACCTATGAAATTACAATCGAAGCATCCTATCCGGAAGTAAAGGATTTTTCCTATAATCTTTATGTGAAACGAGGAGATTTTGACAGCTACAGTAATGAAGGAACGATTACCAATCTTACGGATAGTAAAGTACAGCTTCTTACAACAACAAAAGAACTTGACGGTGGAGTGTTAAGGGATCCCTTTATTATTATTCTATATGGTTATAGAGATTATGAAAAACAGCACAGCATTAGCTACAAGTATGAGTATTACATGGTGAAAGATGGAAAAGCTACTCGCTTGGATCTTACGGGAGACAGCGTTTCGGTTGATTTAAAGGATATTTTTGCAAATATAAAAGATGAAAAACAAGTGAAAGTTTATGCAGTAGTAACGAAGACCCGAAAAGAAGATGGAGCATTTAAAACCTTTAAAACAGAAGATGTAACCATTACGTGCAAATACGAGGGTGGAGACTTTAGTATTGACGTAGCAAATGCAGATACGATACATCAAATGCAGCGTAACCGAATTGTCGTTTTAATGAAAAAAACAAATGAAAATAACGAAGCAGCAAGTTGTGAAATTAAAAGAGAAGGCGATGAGAATTATACTAAGATAGAGAAATTGGGAGTAGGTTTTCCTTATGTTATTACGCAGAATGGAACGTATACGATTCGATTAACGGATAAGTTTGGAAAGTCAGCCACAAAAACATTAGAATATAATAATATTAAAGAGGATATGACTCTACCGGAAATTAGTGGAGTTGAAGATGGAAAGATCTATTGTCTTACTCGAACGATCACTGTGACCGATGAGCATTTAAGAGATGTAAAAGTGAATGGAAACAGCATTGAATTAGATGAAAATAATCAATATGTACTTTCAGGAAGCGGTAAACAGGTTATAACCGCTACTGACGATTATGATAATGTTACAGAGATTACAGTAACCATCAATGATCACCATACCGGAGGGAAAGCAACTTGTAAAGCAAAAGCGATTTGTGATATTTGCAAAATGGAATATGGGAAATTGGATTCTGCCAATCATGTGGAAAAGGTAAAATGGATCATAACACCAACAACACATGAACAGAGATATAGCTGTTGTAACACTGTTGCCGTAAAAAAGGCAGCACATCAGTGGAAAGCTGGTAAATGTACGAAATGTGGTACGAGGATTTCGGTTGGAAAAGCAAGCATTACAACGAAATCCAGCAACGGAATAACAACGATTAGCTGGAAGAAAGTAACAAATGCATCGGGATATAAGGTATATCGTGCGAAAAATAAAAAAGGAAAATACGAATTGTTGAAGACAACAGCAGCTCTTAGTTATTCGGATTCTTCAATAGCAGGTGGTCAAAACTATTATTATAAAGTGGCGGCTTATTATAAAAATGAGTCAACAATAATCAATGGAAAAGCCAGTAAGGTTGTATTACAGGTAGGTACATTAAAGAAAGTGTCTTTAAGAGTGAAAAATAAAAAGAAATCAACGGTAAGTTTATCCTGGAAAAAAGCAGATGGAGCTAAAAAATATCAAATTTATAGAGCAACCAGAAAAAAGGGTAAATATAGTAAAATTACAACAACGAAAAAACTTACCTATGAAGATACTTCACTTAGTAAGAATAAAACTTATTATTACAAAGTAAGAGCTTACTATGTAAAAGCTGGTAAAAACATTTATGGAAGTTATTCAAATGTAAAATCTGTGAAAATCACCAAATAAAAAGTTTCCAGCCATTAACCTTGCAATTCAAAGAAAAATGTAATATATTAGAACACATATTGAAATAGTTAGAAGGGTGAAAAATGGCTAGTAGATACGAAAAAGAAGACTCCAAAAGAAGAATTTTATCTGCTTGTGTGCGGTTGTTTCTTGAAAAGGGATATCAAAAGACAACCACAGTTGAAATTTTAAAAAAAGCCGGCGTAACACCGAGTACGTTTTATAATATTTATCATACGAAAGGGAGTATTTTAACCGAACTTACAGAATTTATGTTTGGCAATCAATTTAATATTTCAGGTAAGATTGTAGGAGAAGAGACAAATCCGGTATTATTATATGCAGTAGAAACTTGCCTTCAGCTTACGCTTGCAGAATTAAATGAAAATTTAAGAGAAATTTATGTAGAAGCGTATACTGTACCTGAAAATATAGAACTTATTCATAAAAAAACAGCAGTACAATTGCAAAAGATTTTTGCTCCGTATTTACCAGGTTATAGTGCAAGTGATTTTTATGAAATGGAGATTGGTACCGCTGCGTTTATGAGAGGTTATATGGCAAGACCTTGTGATATGTATTTTACATTAGAACGTAAGCTGGCACGTTTTCTTTCAATGAGTCTATCTGTGTTTAAAGTGCCACAAGAAGAACAAGAAGCTATTTTATCTTATATAGAGAACTTAAATATTCGTGAAATTGCAAATAAGGTAATGCAGCAGCTTTTTGTAACATTAGAGATGAAATATGAGTTTACTTTAACAAATTAAGAAAAAGCGAAAGGGAGTTTTTCTCTTTCGCTTTTTTAATAGAAGGAGCGGAGTATGTAAGAGGGAAAAAATCAAGAAAGTCTAAGCGTTGAACATTTCTCTTAAAGAGAATACAATAAGGACAGTAATGAGAAAAGGAAAGAAAAGACAGAATGAAAAGGAAGATGAGAAATATGAAACGTAGAACCCCAAAGCTTTTAGTAAGCTTTTTTATTTTGGCAATAATCCTGATTATTGCAGTTCCATCTACGGGATTTGCTGCGAAAACAACAGTCTCTACTGTAAAGGCTAAGAACGCTAAGAAACAGAGTAAGAATGTAACAGTTAAGTATAGAAAACAGATGAATCGTATATTGGAGGCAACACAACTTTATTATAGTATTCGTTTAAATTACAGTATGCAATCCGGAGAGACAAAAAAGATAAAGCTTACATCGCTTGAAAAGCAGAATGTTGCGGCAGGAAGACAGGTATTAGAAGGCCAGAGTCGTATTACCAATTTTGCATTCAGTCAGCGTGTAAAAGAACTTTTTGGTGCGAATGCACGAATTGCTTCTCTATCATTTAAAACATATCCAGAAACACCTAAGGAGTTAGTAGTACGTTGTAACTCGAATTATGTGAAACTTGCTGTTGGAGAGTGGGGAGAAGATTATCCGGTTTACAAATTAAAATCGGTAACAAAACAAGGGAAAAAATGGAAGGCTGTTTTTAAGGTGAATATGTATGATGCATATGCAGATCAGACGCAGCCGCTTGGAAAGGTAACACTTACTTTAAAGAAAAATAAGAAGTCCTCCTATGGATTTAATATCACAGGAATCACATTAAGAAGAAGTAAATAGCAGTAGCGGTTGATTAGCAGGGAAAGTTGTTCAATTTTTATAAAATTCGATTATCAAATTTTGATATTGAAAAACATATCCTGTTATATCTTTATAAAACCTCATATAGCCTTATAAATAGCGGTTTTCAGAAGATTAATATTTAATGATAACCAACATATAAATTTACATAACTTACCATATTTTAACGGCAAATTGGTGTAGTAATGGTGTAGTTGGTGTAAAATTGGTGTAGAAATCATAGGAAAATACACCATGTAAATCCGATTGCAAAACAGAAAAAATTTAACAAAATACGAGCCTTAATATAATCCAAATTCATAGTATTGAATATCAAAACAAGCATATATGCCTAATAAAATAAGGGTGTGTATGCTTGTTTTGGCATTCAATAAAAGTCATATCTTCAATAACACATCCGCTCCAACAAAATCCAATACAGCTCAAATAGGAGCAAATTTCCCTATATATTATTCCAAAGTTGAAACATGAATTTCATATGATTCACCCAGTCGGGCTAATCAAAAGATTACTTGATTTGTCCACTTGGAAGAATCAAATACATACATAAAATGAAAGAAGGAGGCACGATATAATGAAAACAATATCCAGACGAGAATTTATAGATATGGTAGCGGAAAGATCAGGTAACATATATCCCAAAGTAGACCTTTACTATATTATCCGGGATACATTCTGGTGCTTAGAAGATATTTTAAGAGATGGTAACCGTTTTGAGGTAAAGGGGATTCTTGGTATCTATCCTAAATATATAGAGGAACGTCAATACAATAACTTCAATAAAGGAAAGGCAACAGTTCCACCGCACTATAAAGCTGTTATAAAACCATATTCAAGATTAAGAAGAGCTTGTGAGGAATTAACAGAGGAGCGGTTAGGAGAAGGTCTTAATGAAGCAGAGGAAGACTTTGATTATTCCGAAGAAGAGTAACAATAACAAAGATAATTATTTTACAGAGTGTCCAGTAATGGATGCTCTTTTATTTTACAATGAACAGGGGACAGAAAGATGTCTATTGAGTCTATATGCAGTCGCATAACATTTTCCATAATAAACAATTAAAAATACATACAGTTAATATAATTGATTTTTCCTATGGTGTTTCTGTCCTTTGAAAAAACAGGAGGAAATATCATGAAAAAAGAAATTGAAACAAAAATATGTAGTTGTTGTGGAAAAGAACTTAAATTAAATAAATTTATAAAAAACAGACGATTATGTAAGGTGGGATTCCGTAAGGAATATAAAACAAGTTATCAGTCTGTCTGTAAAGATTGCAGGAATGAAAAGAGACAAAACACATTAAAAGAAAAAGGTATGGGCTTATATGATAATGGGAAACTTGTACAGATAAGAAGAAAATATAAGAAAATAAATCCTAACCGCTTCTTAAAACAGACAGAATCTAAACTAGAATATTTAGATAAGCATGAGAGATTTGTAAAATTATTATATTATGATAACACTTGGATTTCTAACTATGGTCGTCCCGTAATAAAAAAGGAAGATGGAACATACGAATTTGTAAAAGGAAAGCGGAATAAAATTACAAAAGAAATAGAATATAGTTTACGGAAAAATATTTACATTAAAACGAAAAAAGCATGGGGATACAAGCAGGAGCGTGTCAGTGCAAGTTCTCTTGTGATACAGACATTCATTGTAAATTATGATATGAAAAATAATACCATGTGTTGGCATAAAGATAATAATATAGATAACAACTTCTACAAAGACATTTATCCAGTCACAGATAAGCAGTATGCAGCCATTAAAGAGATTTATGATAGAGAAGGTACAGTATCAGAAGAGAAGATTCTTGAAATAGTAAATGATATTCAGTATAAACCTGATGGATGGAATCCGTGGTATTGGAGAAGATCATTTGAAGGTGTGGGTTATATTGGTGATAAAATAGATTGGAAGAAAGAAAAAGCTATATATAGAGCATGGGCAAATATCATTCAAAAATGTTATAGTCCAAAAGTTCATAAGACAAGACCATATTATAAGGAATGTACTGTCAGTGGGGAGTGGAAGAACTTTCAGAATTTTAAAATATGGTATAAAGATTATAAAGGAAAGGTAAAGCAGGACTTAGATAAAGATATTTTATTTCAGGGTAACAAAGTATATAGTCCAGAAACCTGTGTATATACAACACATTTTATCAATACAGTATTCGAAGATAGGGGCAGTAAAACACTTGAAGAAACAAAAGACGGAAAGTATAAAATTTTCATGATGATTATGGGAGAAAAAAATGAGTTAGGTGTGTTTGATACAAAAGAAGAATGTTATGAAGCATTTGAAAAAAGAAAGAAGGAGTTTATTATAAAACTGGCAGAGAAAACAAAGAAAAAAGATAAGATACCAGAATGTCAGTATCAGGCGATGATTAACTGGGAAGTAAAGGTGAAAGAATAAAAATAGCGGTTGAAAATATGGAAAAATTGCTTTATAATAAAAGGCATAAAAAAAGAAATATCCGAAAAGTGCTACCATATAGACGGTTAGCCCAGTTGTTATATGTTAAAATAACCGCTCTAGTTTCTTAGGCTAAGGGGCGGTTATTTCTTTAAGAGATTATAGGCATATCAGAGAAAGAAAATTCTGGTATGCCTATTTTTTTACGTTTTTTCAGTTTTTATACCGCTCCAATTATAAAGGCTGATCTGTATCAGATGGGATATACTTCATAACATCTTCTACTTGACAGTCTAAAATACGGCAGAGGTCGTTGATAGTTGTTGTATTCATTGGTTTATTTTTACGGAGTTTATCAATAGTTGCACTTGAAATACGGTGTCTATGAATCAGCGTATATGTTGTTTCATTTGATTCTTCTAATGTCTTCCAGAATGGCTGATATGCAATCACTGATATTTTTTCCTCCTATATGATATAGGATTAGCATAATATATAGTCTTATACTTGACTATAGTCAGAAAAATGACTATAATTTTTATATTAATATATACATTTAAGAGGAGGGAAAAATTATGAAAAAAAGGTTACTAATTTGCACCGCTATATTATCCATAATGGCGATAGTCATATGTGGGTGCGGAAGCACAAAACAAGCAGAAAAATCTACAGAGGAAACATACGCTGATAAAGATTTTATGAAAGATTTAGCAGCAGGCTTAGAAGCAAGATGGAGTATTGAAGAACCAGAATATACAGAAGGAGATGATACTCATAAAGACTATTATACAAAGTTAGTTGATGCTGAGTATGATAAGGTTTCTCCATATCTGGATAAAAAATTTAAGGATTCTACTTTACAACAAAAAGCAATCAATTATATCAATATGATAAAACAGCAAAAAGAAGCTCTGAAATATTTGCAGGTCAACTATGATAAATATGACAAACTGTGGGGAGAAGCATATGACGAAAGGAGTAAACTAATAGTAGATTTTATAGATAATTATGGTTTGACTGTATCAGATAAATATAAATCAACTTTGGATGATTTTAAAACCAATGCACAGGAGGTAGCAGATAAAGAGATAAAGGATAGTGAAGTAAATGCAATTTTAAGCAATATGAATTTTAAAAAGGATAAAGATAGTTCTTCTGATTGGAAAAATTATAATGCGATAGTAAAAAATACTTCGGACATTGATTTCGATTCTTTTGTTGCGGATGTTAATTTGCTTGATAAAGATGGAGTAATAGTAGAATCTACGACTGTATATGTAAATAGTTGGAAACAAGGTGCAAAGACAAAGTTTACTTTCTCAACAGATAAAAATTTCGATAAAATTTCAGTTGAAAAAGCAGAATGGTCAGAAATACAGGAGTAGAAAAATTAAATGGCAGAAGTAAAACAATATGATTTTTATTATGGAGCGATTCTAAATATAATACTGTCAAAAAATCCAGATGCTTCACCTACACTTTTAGAAGCAACAGAAAAACGTGGAGTGTATAAGATAACAACAAATACATCAAAAGATAGTATTGTTTTTTGTAAATATGCATCTGAAAAAGGAAATAAAAATAAAGACTATAGAAGCTGGGGATTTTCGTTTTCTGATGAAGATAAAAAGGCATTAAAGAAGTATTATGATAAGAAAATGCCTGTACTTCTATATTTCCTTTGTAAAGACAAAGAAGATAAAAGAGGAAGAATTGCTATATGTACATATGAAGAATTTTGTGCTGTGCAAGATAAAAAATTTATTACTATTGGGAAACGTAAAAACACAGCTTATTTTAATATGCATGTAGAAAAGCGGAGAGATACAGGGATTCATTTAAAAACAAATCGTATTGAATTACGAGTAGAAGATATTATAGATCAGGTGGTTGATTTTTCTCCTGAACACTACGAAAAATACTGTAAAAAAGATGAACAAATTGGAATTCATATTAATTCTAAGGCAGAGGAAAAGCAGGAGAAAAATAATAATTACAAAACTATTATATCGGGACAGGCAGTTCGTACATTATCAATAAATCATGGTGAAGAGGAGATTTGTCCAATACATAATTCAATTATGAAGGTTGCATATGTTCATGTAGATAGACAGCCAGATACAGTTCATTATTGTGAGCGTTGTGGAAAGTTTATGGTTTCTCCAAAACATTGTAAAGATTTAAAAAAGATGCTTAAAAAAAGGAAACGATTTGTTGAGTTTGAAAGAATGGAAAAGTAATCAAATAAAGAAAGAGGGGAAAGGAACTATGAAAAGAATAGGAAGAAATCTATTATTTGCTATCGCTATGATATTTACATTATCTATGGTAGCACCAGAAGTTGTACCAATCACAACCGCTACAACAGTAGAAGCGGCATCTGTTAAGCTGAATTATAGTAAGCTTACATTGTATAAAGGACAGAAAAAGCAGTTAAAGCTTAAAGGTACAAAGAAAAAGGCAAAATGGAGCAGTAGTAAAAAGTCAGTTGTTTCCGTAGACAAGAAGGGTAAAATTACAGCTAAGAAAAAAGGAACAGCAGTAATTACAGCTAAGATAGGAAAGAAAAATTATAAGTGTAAAGTTACTGTAAAGGTAAAGGCTGCGGTAAAGAAGCCAACGAATACTAAACCAATCAAGAAACCTAATATCTCAGTAAAGTCTATTTCCTTAGATAAGTCAGAAGTAACTTTAAAGATTGGAGAACAGCAAAAATTAAGAGTTGGCATTGTGCCAGAAAATGCAACTATAAACCAGAAGATAAAATGGACAACTTCTAATAAAAATATAGCTTCGGTTAACGATGGAGTGATAACGGCACTTGATGAAGGAACAGTAATTATAACAGCTCAGATTGATAAATGTAAGGCTGAATGTAAAGTAGTAATTAAAGATCCTATTGAATCAATAAGTTGTTCTGATATAGAGTTATATAGAGGATTTTCTCAAGAGATAAAAGTTATTGGAATGCCGGGGAATGTTATATTAACAAAAAATATTTCTATATCCTCAGATAATTCAGAGATAGTTTCAATCCATGGAAATAAAATAGCGGCGAGTGGAGTGGGAGAATGTAATTTGACTATAAAATATAGGAATATTACTACTGCCTGTAAAATAACAGTTTTAAAAAATAAAGAGGATTTGATAAAAGAAGAAAATCAGAATTATGAAGAAAAAATAGAAAGAATTAATTCTAATGCAAATTCTGAAATTGCTTCTTATAAAAACAAAATAAATACGTTAAAACGACAAGGATATTATACAGGTACGGATTCTGAATATAGGAGTAAAAAACAAAGTTTAAATAAAGAAATTTCTTCCCTTAATATGGAGATTTCTTCGTTAGAAGGAAGCTCTAGTCCGGCAAATAAAGCTAGACTTGCTGAATTAAAATCACAGTTAAGCAAAAAGAAAGATGAATTAGATAAACTAAATACATTATATAGTAATAAAAAGAGTATTGAAAGCTATGAAAATAATATAGAATTTCTTGAAAATGATAGAAAGAGTGATTTAGCTGCGGCACAGAAAAAACATAATGAAAGAATAGAAGAAATTAATGCATTATATTAATCATAGTTTGAATGTTTCAAAATTTAATTTTTTCAAAAGTCATCATAATAATGATAAGAGAGGGTGAAGGGATGGAGTACATGACAGGTAAAGAGATTGTAAATTTAATCCAAAAACTTAGAGAAAAGGGGTTAGAAGATAAAGAAATACTTGATATTATCGTGTATGTCGAAACACATGACCCGAAGGAAAATGAAACAAGTAACTAATTAACCAGAGTGTAAAACTTTATTATATGAGGTGATATAATTGAAAAATAAAAAAGTAGCACGATGGGAGATATTGACTGTGTTCCTATCACTTAAAAAGTTGATAGAGAGTGGAGATAACAAAAAAGCTATAGAATTAATTAATGAGATTGCTTCTGAAGCAAAATAGTAAAGAGTTAGTGTTTTTGTAGAGGTATGACTGGAATAATCCTAGTTCGACCCGTTTCAAAAATTTAACTTGGAGTGTAGATGGAACACCTATACCCCCTACAGAAAAAACACAACCATTCTAAAATGTAAACATCCCCCTATACCGTTCCTTGCCTGCTCCCTCATAGGTAAAACTTAGCGAAACTTAAATACACACCAGAGGAGCGGTCAAGACAGTACAGGACACAGGACACCACAAAAGGGAATAACAATGGCATACGCTCCAGAATAAAAGCAAGATGCCTTACAGGACAACCCTACACTCATAGCAGGGATATAAAAATAACTTCCTGTGTAGGACAAACAAACACAAGGAGCGGTACTATATCAGTAACTAGACAATTATTAACTTACAAAGATTTACAATCAAAAAGCAACTCAATAATTACAATAATTTACAATATTACTTTTCCAATTCAAATAAAGAGGATGTATCTATCACAGGTACACCCTCTTATTTTTTACTTTTCATTCAATATGTATCTTACGGCTTTCTCTGCCTTGCTTGATGCCGACACAACAAATTTTACATCATTTCTTAAAACCTTTATCCAACTTTGAATATATGCCGTTGAGTTCTTAAATGTTCCTGCTGTTTCAAGTCCAAGTGAGTTCATAATAAAGGCACTTCCCATCTCTGCAACAAGTTCTTCTTTGCTATAGTCCTCACCACCAAATTCTAACAGCTTAATTTCTTGCTTTCTATCGCATCTATCTTTTGTCATTGTGCTGTGTGTAGCTTCGTGAAAAGCTGTACTATAATACTCATATATATTCTTAAACTGTTCTAATAAAGGTAAGTGTATCTTATCAGAGGTAGGTGAGTAATAAGCCTTATCACTTATCATATGCTCTAGGTTGATACCTTCTCTTGTGATGTAGTCATTCAGTATCTTGTCAGCTTCTTCGATTGGTTCAATCTCATCATTAAGATTAACTGTTAATGGCTCTACACCTTCAACTTGTGATACATGAAAGACATTGTAATATCTTAAAAATGGTATTAACTTTTCTTCTTTTGTACCGTCTGCCTTTTCTTCTTCAATAGGTAAGACCTTCCAAAATGTAATGATCTCTGATTTCTCACCCTTACGAATTTTACCACCTAAGTTTTTCCACTGGGCGAATGTTGCATACTCACCATCATGCTTTAAAAGTAACTGATTAAGCAATGAATAAGGCTTCTTAGTAATTCTGTTATATGCTCCACTTCTTGCACCGCTCCACGGTTTCTCCCACGGGATTATCCCTTGTTCTAACTGGCTGATGATTCTTTCTGTAACCATTTCATATACTGATTGTTTCTTCATGTTAATAACCTCCTTAAATAAGTTTTATTTATTTGTTGAGGTTATTATATACTGTACCCAGTATAAAAATCAATAGGCATAATTAACAATAAATCATATCAAAATTCAGTAATTATTATACTGTACCCATTATATATTAAAATAAAAAAATACTGCTATACACAGTATAACAGCTTTTAGTTATCTAATTCTTCTATTTCATTTTCTAATAATCTATTAATAAGACCGTTTACAGTCTCTTTATTATCTTGAGCATACTTTTGTATGATTTCTTTATTCCCTTTTTTAACTCTTACTTTAATCTCATCATATGATTTTTCATTATATTTCTTTACAGCCTTTTTCTGTGCTTCGCTATATGCCATTGAGAATCCTCCTCGAATAACTTGATAGTTAATCATATCATTTCTGTATAAAAAAAGCAATACTGTACCCAGTATAAAAATTCACAAAATATACTGGGTACATTTGTTCAAAATGTCAATAGACAATCTACTGTACCCAGTATATAATAAAGCCATCAAAACAAAACAGCGATAACAAATGAGATTGCAAACACTGTTTTACATAACCAGTTAAAAATATTCAAACAGGAGGTGCAAACATAATGGGTTATATTATTGGATTTTGTATTCCTTATATAATTGTTGGGATTTTAATTTATGCAATTATTAATGGATAACAGGGACAAACACTTACATATATCAAATAGTAAAGGAGATACGACAATGTGTATTAATAAAGATGAATTATCAAACAGAGTAGCAGAAATCAGAAACCTTAAAGCAATGAAGGAAGAGCTTGACAACCAGTTAAAATCTCTTGAATTCGATGTAATCAGCTTCATGAAAGAGACAGAACAGAGTGAGTATATCGGTACAGATTTCAAAGTAACATACAAGCCACAAAGCAGAACAACATTAGACAAGAAAGCGTTACAGGATATTCTGGGGGATGACCTTCAACCATTCGAAAAGGTAGCAACTTATAACGTGTTGAGAATCAGATAAAATCCTTTGGTGGTAGAGTTCTTATAACTCAATAATCTGTCAGAGTAACAAGTAAACAATCATTTATTAAAGCTGTCCTATCAGGCTATACGGGGAGAGGGAGAACACACAATGAAGATTAAAAGTGTACAGACAGTTGACATTAAAGAAGTAGGAACAATTAATTTAGCAGGAGTAGAAGCCAATTCTGGACAAATCAGCGTACATATTCCAGTATCTACTGATAATAAAGACTTTATTAAGTTGATTGATAGCTTAGAGGAGGACTTCCATTCCAAACATCCAGAAGTAAAGGAAGAAGAGGTCTGTATTGATATTACAGTGGTATACAGCTTTGGTGGTTATGAGACAGGCTGCGAAACTGATTTTACTTTAGAAATATGCATCTGGCAGGACGAACATGAGGAGATTGTAGAGTTATATGATTCCATTCCTTTACAGTTAGATGAAGAAGGCTATAACACTATGAAAAAAGTAATGTGGGATGCTTTAGGCAAGGCGATCATGAACATTTAAGAATAGTTACATAAGCAAGATATACAAGGGATGGGCGTTCCTGTCCACAAATATGAAGGGAGTATAGAACATGAATACAGCAATGAAAAGAGAAACAGTAGATTTTAGCATAAAGGTAGAAAATGGAGTAGTAAAAGAAATTGGTAAAAGTTATGTAGCCATGCCAGAGGTACATTTCAAAGGCGGTTCTGTCAAATGGTACGAAGAAAAAGGCTTTAATCTTGGTACGTTACAAACAGGTAGTGTTAATCTTGCGGATAATATTTTACAGCTTAACATTGACATTACTAACGTATCCTATCGTATGAATCAGACACTTGAGCAGGTGATTGAAGAAGCAAAGAAAGATTATTCCAATATGATTAAGGAATTCAACGAAAAAGAGAACAAACAGCACCCTTATACATGGAGCAATAAACCTGTTATCAGAGACTTCATTTCCTTACTTGTTACATTCCATGCAAAAGATAAGTCTTTCCAGTCTGTTCTTTCGGTTGGCTTTCATGATGCAGATAATGACTCTATGGAGACAGAGGGCAGTATTTTTATGGATTTATCCAGTTATGCAACAGAATTAAAAGACATGGCAAGGAAAGCACTGGAAGAAAGATTTTTCTAAGATAATAAGGCTTGTGGTGGGTGCAATTCTGTACCTACCATGCATAGAAAGAGGTAGGACATGAAAACGTGGAAGGTAAGAACGGAAAGCGGAAACATAGGAAAGATAAAGCTAGATGAGTATTCAGTATATGTTACAGAGGAAAATATCACAGTTAATATTGATATAGTACAAATGTCGGTTGCTATTAAGAATGAATTAATGAGAGCGGTAGAGACAGCAAAGAAGCATGAGAGTAAAGAACTGTCACAGCTTAGTAAAAGGTACGGGAGAAATGTGTATTCTGTATGGAGCGATAAGCCTGTAAAGTTTGTTTATCTTTGTATTACATACTGTGCAGGAGATTCAGTTAAGCATTATATCATTATGGGTTTTGAAGATGCAGAAAATAATTGTCTGACAGCGGAGTGTAAGTTAGCAGTAGTTCCACTAAGTTGCATGAGAAAAATCAAGGAAAGAATCATTTCCAGAATATACAATCATTTTATTTAAGAGAGGGGAAGAATCATGGCTTTAGTAATCACAAATGGAGAGTATTATGCAGTACCGAATAGAAACGGTGGAGTAAATAAAACCAATGATATAACAGAAGCACAAGTATTTTCTAATGTTAATACCGCAGCGGAAAAATTAAAGAAACACAAAGGATACTTAAAGGGATATTATGTTTGGGATACAGAAGGAGAAACAGTGCAGCCAAGACGAATCAGAATTAAAAGAAAACATTTTTCACAGGAAGTAAGGAAATTACTCTATCAGCAGGCAGAAGGAAAATGTGCTTTATGTGGTAAGAAAATTACTTTTGACGAAATGGAATTAGATCACATTATCCCAATCTCAATGGGTGGAGCGGATGAAGTGGAAAACTTACAGGTATGTTGTATGCCTGATAATCGTTACAAAGCTAATATACTACCTTCTGATTTCTTCAATAGAATATCTGACATATTTCTGTATCAAATGGATAAGAAGTATAAAGATGATATTCGTTGGAAATATTGCAGAGGAATGATAATGGAATTGTTATAGCAGGAACAGGCATCAACGGAAAATATTTCGGTTGGTGCTTGTGTTATGGAGCGGAAAACTGGTATAATATTAACATAAATAAAATAGAAAGGGGCGAGGATATGAACAGCAATAAGCGAGATATTATTTTACGTTTTTCACAGCAGGTAAAATCAATTCTTGGAGATAAATTAGATAAAGTAATTTTGTATGGTTCTTATGCCAGAGGGGATTATAACGAGCATTCCGATGTAGATATTATGATTCTCACTACCCTTACAGATGAAGAAATAGAAGAAGTAGAAACGGAAATATTTGATTTAGCTTTCGATTTTCAAATGGATTATGATATAGATATAAGTGTTGTGATTCAAAACAAGGAACGGTTTAATTACTGGTTAGGAGCATTACCATTTTATAACAATGTCCAGAAAGAGGGGATTGTATTAAATGGATGAAAGACAACTTGATTTGAGTAAATACAGGTTACAGGAAGCAAAGGATAGCTTGAAGGTAGCGGAAAGATGTCTTGAGGATGGATTTGTTAAAGATGCAATTAACCGCTCCTATTATGCAGCCTTTTACGCTATAAAGGCAGTTCTGGCATTAGGAACGATTGATTTTAAAAGGCATAAAGATGTTGTAGCATATTTTAATAAAGAGTATGTTGCTACGGAAATTTTTCCCAGAGAATTAGGTAGGAAGTTGGGAAGATTGAAACAGCTAAGAGAAAAGTCAGATTATGATGATTTTTATATTGCTTCAAAAAATCAGGCACAGGAACAGTATGAAACTGCGAAATTTGCAATAGAATTAGTTGTAAAATACTTAGAAAATAGTAAGTAGATTGGTAAATCATTTCAGTATCATGTCCTAGTCAAATAGAATATTAAAGGAAATTATTTACAATTAGAAACTAAGAAGATTCTCGAACACGTTTCCGAAAATAGTCAGTAAATGAGTGGAGCGGAAAAGATGATAAAAAGGTAGAAAATTACAGGAAAATATTGAAGTGAAATAGGCATATAGAAAATAGTAATGATTACTATTTTGAAATTAATTTTTTGTTCGTGCAGGAAATATAGGTGAGTTCGAGAAGAAGAAACATTAAAAACTCCTTATAAATACTACAAAAAGTGAAAGAAGGATTTTATGTAAAAATCAATAGAAAATTATATAAAACAGGAAAAAATAGACGGAAAAATATATAATACTTCTCCTTCTGCTAATTACCGCCATAGTATAGTAAATGGTAATATATATGGAAAGCTACGGGAAGGATTAAAAGGTTTATGCCTTACATTCATGGAGAATCTTGATTACAGATACCATGTAGAGGAAAACGATGATTATGTTATTCCTGATGTTATGGTTATATGTAATCGTAAACATTTAAAAGGAAGTGCTTATACAGGTGTTCCACGTTTTATCACTTGCGACCGCCCTAAATGATAAGACTATTAAGAAAGATATATACCAAAACGCAGGTGTAAGTGAATACTGGATTGTATCACCGAAAGAAAGAGCGGTGGAAATATATCATCTGGAAGATGGGATGTATGTCTTGAAGAATCTGTATATATTACAGGATGATGCCGAAGAAGATTATAATGCAGATACTATAATTACAGTGAGGGATTTTCCACATATCACAATGACTATTGCAGAAGTATTTGAGAATGTAGAATAGAGGTGTAATATCTTTTAGGTTTTGGGCAAATCTGTCCAAAAGGCTTAATTTGAGCCATTAAAATAGGAGGTGCAGCCATATGTATATTATGGATGGAATTGTATATGCAGGAGAACCAACAGAAAGCCTAGAAGTAACAAAAGTAAAACCATTAGATGATATGATAATGCTGATTACATTTTCTAATGGAGAAACAAAGTTGTTTGATGCAACCATATTAACAGGGCAAGTATATGAACCATTGAAGGATGATAAGATTTTTAAAAATCTTGTAATAGAATACGGAGTTGTTACATGGAATGATGGAGATATTGATTGTTCTCCAGAATATATGTATAAAAATAGTTATGAGTATCCAGAAGTTGCGCGCTTCTAGGATGCAGGAAAGTATAAAAATAAAAGCTCTCTGGAAAATATCCAGAGGGCTTATTTTAATTTTTATTTGAGCTTCTTAGTTTGAATAATTCTTCCTTAAGTTTTTTGTTTTCTTCCTCTAAATCTTTGTATTTATTAAAATATTCAGTGGATTCTTCTTCACTATTTTTATATTCGATGATATAATAACGGCATTGTTTGTAAACTGTATCGAAATGGATACAGAGTTGCTTAATAATATATAGATATTGTTCTTCAGATAGTCCAGTAGCAGTGGTTATATCAGAATAATTTTCAGTATATCCTTCATCAGAAGGTGAAGATACGTATTTTACTTTCATCGGAAAAGGATCATCTCCAATATAAACTCGATGGTTTTCCCACATTAAATAATCTTCAGGCTCGTAATGTAGAATAACTTGTTCAATATTAGAATAAGGATATTCATTTAAAGGTTTTACAATTGTGCGTGGAACAATAATATGATCGTCATTTAGTTTCTCTTGTAGATAAGAAAGTTCAGCACTTGTTATATATGGAATGTCTATACCATAATCTTCGTTATATTCTGCCAATATATCATAGCTAGTTTTTATAATTAAATATAAATTTTTCAATGATACTTCATCATTAAACAAAGTAGCAACATCAGAAATTGCTCTATTAATCCAGTATATGACAAAAGAATGCCAATACTTTATCGTTTTTTTTAGGTCAGCTTTTATATCCTCGATAGGTAAATCAATTAATTTCCTAACATTGTTATTAAAATTTTTCGTGGCAAACCAAAGATGCCCATGTATCTGTGAAAATACAAGGTGTTCAGCAAAATCTATGATTTCTCCAGTCTCGTCTATAATATTATTTTTAAGTTCTGCATTAATTTCTCCAATTTTAATATTGAGATATTCATAAGCCTGTTCATAAGAGGTATTTTTAATTATCATAAATGCCTTGGTTAAATCTACTGTTTTTACCGTTTTTAATCTACCATTTTCAACTTGTGATAACCAAGATTTTGTTCTTCCAATTTGTTCAGATATATAATCAGCAGTTAGTTTTGAGCCAGACATTTTTTTGGATTTTCTTTCAAAGGATATGAAATTTCTAATTGCATCATTCAACTTTATCTTTTTATCTAACATATAAATAATCACTCCTTATAAAAATAATAATACGAAAATGGGCTTTTTTCAAGAAAAAATAATAAAATGAGCAAAAAATAAGTTAAAAATAATACAAAATAATACGATATTCAAAAAAATCATACAAATGCTTGACAGATGCAATTTTTAGGAGTATTATAACCTCATGACAACAAAGCAACCTTACAATACAGGAAAGGAAAGCTAAACAATATAACTATTTGGTATTTATATACCAAATAAAAACCAAACAAATATTCGAAAAATAATTGACAGAACATAAGTTCTGTGCTAACATAAAAAAAGGAACCAAAATGTTTGGTAGACACTTTGGTTCCTGAAAATTCGGTAAGAAGAATGTTGGTAGCATTCTCTACCTTATGTATGTACAGATTATCACGAATAGAAAATCTATACTATATGTAAGCAATATAAGTATATCATTTTTTTCGATTCGTGGCAAGTCTGCCATGTTATTTTCCAACAAAAACTTAAAAACAAACAAGAGAACAACAGGAAGAGTCTATATTTTTATAGCCTGTCATACAGGTCTATTTGTTGTACTCGAAAAGCATTGTACATTGATAATTCTATACAGAAAGTATTAATAAGGGCTGAAAAAGCCTATATATTTTTACCTGTCAGTGAACTGATTCAATACGAATAATAAAAAGGGAGACAACAGATAAGTAAAGTATAGACTATCAGTTATTTACTGATAAGAAAGAGGTGAATGATTTTGGAATTGAATAGACAGGAATATGCCTATTTAAAAGTTTTAAAAAGCCATAACTGCGTAACTCCATACGAAAGTATGACACTAAAGGAAATCATGCATTTTGCAGGAGGGACTAGAGTTACAGCATATCGCAAGTTGAAGAGAATCTGCAAATTGGGTTATATGAAAAAAGGATGTAAGTCTGCACAGGCTGATACATATTACATCACAAAAGAGGGGCTTGCAATTTTCGAAAGAGAGGTAAATTAAATATGTTAAAAAATGAAGTTGCGATTATTGGAGCAGGACTTGGAGGAACAACAGTTGCATATGGATTTCAGCAAAGGAATTATAACGCAGCATTGATTAACGGGTCAACACAGGATAATGAAACTTTACCAGACGCAAAAAATGTTATGGTTCTGGAAGGATATGACGGATTAGCAGGTGACAGAGGTTTAGCCTTCAATGCCTTGAAAGATAACAATGTTATCATTAAAAAAGTTTTAGATATTAAAGAGAAGATTGTTGTATGTATTGCATCAGGTGGTGGTACAACAGGATCGGGTGTAATACCTCATATCTGTACCCTTCTTTCAGCAAAAGAAAAGATTGTGGTAGCAGTATTATTGATGCCCCGGAAGGATGAGTCAATCCAGAAAAGACTCAATGCTTATAATACAGCAAAAGAGTTAATGAAAATCGAAGATATGGGGGCAATAATCTTTGTAAACAATGAAGCCTATTCTGACTTAGGTAAAATAAATGCAGTTCTTATTAATATGCTGGACAGTTTCTTTTCTGACAATTCTTCGTCCAGTGGTTCCAATTTTGATGATTCAGAAAAAATAAAAATGTTAAAAGACAGAGGTGCTTTTCTTCTTTCTGTTCTTTCCGATAAAAATGCAGAGGGCGAAAAGGTCACTACGCAAAATATGGTAAATGCCCTTACTGCGAAAAATATCTTTCTGTCTATTAATAATGATGGGATAGTGGGAAATATTGGAATTGTAAATCAGGGCAAAAATAATATTAATGAGCATGAGATTGAGAAAGCAATCGGTACACCAGAAAATGTATTCATTGGACATAATGGAGCGGTTAATATTGCGTGTGCTTCGGGACTTTCTTTCCCTACCGAATATATCAGTAAGCTTGGAAAAGATGCATTACAGGAACAGAAGGAACGATTAGAGAAGAGAAAAGGTTTTTCTTTATTAGATGATTTGGAGGAAATTCCGCAACTAGAACAGCCAGAGAAAAAGAGTAAAAATAAGAGAACATCAATGAGTTTTGAATTATTACAGAATTTATAAATTGAACAGATAAGTAAAGTTTAGTATACAACAACATTACATATAAGCAACATATAACACAAGAATTATTAACAACTAAGGTAGGGATAAGGACAATACCGTTCCCTACCACATTATAAGAGAAAAGGAGATTCACACATGAGAACATTAACATTAGAAGAATTAGGAAAAGAACTTGGAGAAAAGGAATGGACATTGGAAAGTAAGCATGAGTATGAAGCTGCAATCCTAATTGAAATGGAAAAAGCAACAGGATTCTATGAGGAAGATTGTGAGGAATTAACTTTTACGGCAGGTAATAGATTAAGGGATGGTCTTGGTTCGTTACGCATCACAAAGCCTATGGTATACGGAATTACAGAGCAGGATGGAATTTATACAATGACCTTCACTGATTCCATAGATGATATTGAAATTACAGAATGGGAGCCACTACCAGTACAGCAGAATAAAACCGTTGATGTAGAGGAATTTTTCAAAGTCCTTGAAGATGCTAAGAAAAAGAGTGCAGAATATTTCCTTCATTTGAATGCTGGTGGATTAGATAATGTTGATTTATCAGATTTGAAGCCACGAAAAGATATGTTTGGAATAACAGTCTGGTTGGTTGTAGATCAAAACGATGTTATTCAAGCAGGCGAACAAGAAGGAATGAGTCTTAGAGAGTTGAATGAGTATTTCAGTTAGAAAATTACAAACAGGAGGAGAAAATGAGTTATTTTACTTATTCAGACGGTTGCCTTTTAGAGAAGTCAACAGAGAAGATTATTAAGGAGCTATTATCTGGTACATATATAATTATTGCAGATTTCCGACCAGATTTGCCAACTAATATGCTGTTACAAAATGTTTTACGTTTCAACAAACATAACAGGGCATTAGAAATCTATACATTATTTGAGGATGAAGAATCTGATCAATATAATTTGAGATTTGAACATGCAATATGTTTTTATGGAAAAGCAAAAGAACAACTTTATTCGATAATAGAAGGAAGTCTGCCAGAATGTGATTTAATTTTCGCAGATAGAAACAATAGTATTAATAAAAAGGTGGTTTATGGTAAAAGCGGAAAGGTGTATCAAAACAGAGGGTAAATTATATAGTGAATGACAAATACAATCCGATAGATATTACATGGGAAGATTTTGAAACATACCTTCCTGATTATCAGTTTGATGAAAAACAAATACAATTTTTTAAAGATACATTGGAGATGATTCTTCATAATAGGGATACAAGTAAAGTCACTTGTTTCGGTACAAGATGTGGTATTGGAAAGTCAACAATGATTCATACATTTATGCATTGCTGTATAGGAGACTGTAGATATGAAGCACGGCACGAACCTCAAGGGTTAGTAGTTGTAACTGACTCAATAAAAAGATTAGAGGAGCTGTCTGATAGTGATAGGGATACTGTAGCGGCAGAAAAATTTTGGGGAGAATGGTTCACAGAATTTGGTTACGACAATCATTATAGAGATTTTAAGAATAATGTGATTGTCTTGAAATCAGGTGAACCATTCAAAGAACAACTCATAAAACAGCACTATCGACCTATCGTATTATTATCTACACAGAGATATTTCATGTTAGAAAAAAACACAAGAGAGCAATTGTTTTCATTTACATATAAGGGAAAATCATTAAAGAGAGATATTGTTATTTTCGATGAATGTCCACAATTCTCAGAGATTGTTACTATTAACAGTCTTAATTTAAGCAAGATTGAATCAGCACTATATGAGGGATTATCGAACGAGGTTAAAGATAAGAGTTTTGTTATTAAGGAGTATAAAGCATTCAAGGATAGATTATTAGATCAGATGGATGAAAAAGAAAATTTAACAAAAAATTCCAATGTAATTATCTATTGGAAGGATGAAAGATATTCCTCTATAACACCGAATGATGACTTATTTTTTAAGGTAATTCATGACAATTTAGAATCGCTTTTAAAAGAGTATAATTCATTTCTTAAAGATATTTTGTGTTTGAAAAAAATAGCTCAAGAGGGTGCAATATTTGAGTGTATCAAAAAGAAGTCAGGAGAGAAATATAAACGGTCATTTAAGCTGCTGATTGATAATAGGGAATACTTCTATTTAGGACAGGATAAAAAATTCTTTATTTTCGATGCCACCGCTGACATAGACCCACGTTATGATTTAGATTATGTTGAAATCATCAAAGGAGAAAAATATAATAAGCCACTAAATATGCTGATAACAAATGTAAGAATGCCTACAAGCAGAAATGTTCTGTGTAAGAATAATAAAAGAGCTAATGCAACAGTAAATGCGATTATTGATTATTTAAAAGACAAAAAGAAGAACGGATTTGGAAATAAGAAAATATTAGTTGTCGTATATAGTAGCTTAATAAAAAAGTTCCAAAAAGATTTTGATAATATAGGATATTTTGGAAATTTAAAGGGATTTAATGATTTTAACAAATTGTGCCGTATGGCTCATATCGGCATGAATAGATTTCCTAATTTAATCTATTTCTTCATATATTGCGGCTGCCATATGGAAGTATATAGAAAACTGTCTCAAATGTCAGAGAAAGAATCTATGGAATTCTTTGACAAATTAATAAAGAATCATAATGAAGAATATGACAAGATTATTACTGATGTAATGTTGAGAAGTATGTTAGCTGATTTTGAACAGAATATATTTCGTCTTGCCATTAGGAATTATAGCAATACTAAGCCTGTACATATTTGGACTTTTTACAATACGGATAATGATGTTTACAAGTTGTTATCTACCATGATTGAGAAAAGGTATACCCCGTATGATGTGAAATTTGAATATGAAGATGCACCAGATAAATTAAAAATTGAAATGGTTAAGAATCGCAAACCGCCAAAAGGGAAACGTATGACGAATGCACAGAAAATTCTTGAATGGTGTGATAATCAGCAATCAGGGAAGGTATTTAAATTAAGTGAATTATTGCATGATGTTAATTTAAGTAATGATACATTCAAAGATACTAAGAAAAGCAACCAAACAATAAAAAGGCTTTTTAACGATATGAAAACAAATAAGAAAGGATACTACAAGATAAATTAATTTTAGGGGGGATTTCCTAATAGTATTATATTAGAAAAACACCCCCAAAAATAATCAGATGAAACAGATAAGAAGGGTTATTACATAGCAAGATAATTTTGTATTCATTAAAGAATCTGCTTAAAAGAATAAATCCAGAATGTGTCATATTTTTTATGTTTCGTAGCGTAAGCGGAGAAATGTAAAAAATTGCACATTTTGATGCTACTAATTCTCTGTTCACAAGCTTGCTTGTGGGCAGAAATTAGTAGTCTACTGTCAGAGACATAAGATGCAAACAGAAAGGCGAACACATATGTATAGAAAAAAGATACAACATGAGAAAGAGAATTTGTCCAATGGATTGATTAGTGAAGAACTGATATATGCCTGTTTAATGACTTGCGAAAAGGTTATCAGTAAGAATGCATATTTAGAAAAGAAATGGGGCAAATGGTATGAGGGTCTTACTGGATCTGCTGATGCTAGTAACTATACAGCAGATAGACTTACATGGATGGAGTATAGAAAGAAATTACAATCCCTGCTACTGACTAAATATTCTATGAGAGAAATCATTCAGAATACAAAGTCAACAAAAGTATATACGGATACCGCTCCTAAGACATTAGTAAAATCAGTTATTGAACTGATTGACAGTAAGGAGTATGAATTGATTCTTATAGGGGGCTAACCTAACAGAAATCCATAAAGTCTTACACGCATCTGCTGCGATTCCCTTTCGGGGGAATCTTGCATCTTGCTAGTGCGACTTGTTGTGTCTGTTCTGTCAGTCCGTTCACCGCCCCCTAAAACCCCTGTGAAGTATTATTAATTATATAATTTTTAAAAGGAGAATTTTCTAATGGCAAATAAAAAGAATGAAATTTGTTTCTTATGTGGAAAAACAAAAAATCAAACAGATAGATTGATAAAGGGGAGATATGGATATATTTGTGGTGAATGTATTAGTGCTGCATCAGATTTAATCTTAGAAGAAGAACAGCAAAGTATTTCAACAAATGATGTAAAACTTGTAACACCTTCGCAGATTAAAGCTTATTTGGATAAATATGTTGTTGGACAGGAAGAAGCAAAGAGAACATTATCCGTTGCTGTTTACAATCATTATAAAAGACTCAATCAGAATAAAAAATCAGATGTAGAAATCCAAAAGTCAAACATTCTTATGATTGGCTCAACAGGGAGCGGTAAAACATATCTGGCACAAAGTTTAGCTAAATTTCTAAATGTTCCGTTTGCTATTGCAGATGCAACTACACTCACACAGGCAGGTTATGTTGGCGATGATGTTGAGACAATGTTGCGTACTCTGATTGAAAATGCGGATTATGATATTGAAAAAGCACAGCAAGGCATTATTTATGTAGATGAGATTGATAAAATCGCTCGGAAGGGTGAAAACACTTCTATTACAAGGGATGTTTCTGGTGAGGGAGTACAGCAGGCTTTATTGAAAATTTTAGAGGGAACAATATCGGAAGTTCCTGTTGTTGGCGGTAGAAAACATCCACAGGCTCAGACTACCAAGCTAGATACTTCAAATATTTTATTTATCTGTGGCGGTGCATTTGATGGTATTGAAAAGATTATCGGCAAAAAAGAGCAACATAATTCGATAGGATTTTCTGCGAATATTTCCGATAAAAAGAATGATGGAGCGGATTTATCGCAAGTGGAACAGCATGACCTTGTAAAGTACGGTTTGATGCCTGAACTGATTGGAAGATTGCCTATTCTTGTTACGCTTAATCCATTATTAGAGGAAGACTTGGTGCGTATTTTGACAGAACCGAAAAATGCAATTGTAAAGCAATATAAGGAATTACTTTCAATGGATGGTGTGGAATTAGAGTTTGAAAATGAAGCATTGAAAAAGATTGCAGAGTTGGCTATTAAAAGAGGTACAGGTGCAAGGGGATTACGTTCTATTATTGAGAAATCCATGCAGAAAATTATGTTTGATGTTCCAGATATGCAGGATGTAGAAAAGGTTGTGGTTACAAAACAATGTATAGAAGGAAAGACAGACGCACTTGTAATTGGTAAAAAACAAATTGCCTAAGTGGAACAGATTCACTTAGAGATAATGAGAAGGGGATATATATGGATAATAATTTTACAGTGACAGAAGGAAACAAGAATGCAGAAGATTTAAAGAGAATTAAAAGAGTGATTGTTAATTATGATGCCTGGATGAGACAATATTTTAATACGGTCAATCAGTTATTTGACGAGAAAGGGTCAATGGATAATTGGACACAACATGATTTAATGAAGTTTGCTTTACAGGCAACAAAGTACATAAATGCAGCTCTTGATATAAAACATGAAAATATGAGGGAAAATCCAAGCTATGACATGACTTTAGAAGAAAAGAAAAAATCCTTTGCCTTAATTGACAGCTTATTTGGAGTAATTGGAAGAATTAAGTTGAAAAATTTGATTAAGGTATTTCCTGTTACGAAGGATTTCGATGGAGCAAAATATGAATGTAAGGACTATTTTTATACAATGAATATTTTGAGAGAAAAAGGGCTTGATAATGCCGTGGGACGTGATAATGTATTTGAATTGTTATGGGATTATCAGAATGATGATTTATGGGATATTTTTAGCTTTTTCCTAAGTTGTATGAGTACCATTCATAGGCAACAAACAGGTGTGGGGCTAGCAGAGGAATTCTTTAGCAAACAGGGAGTCTCAATGAGTTCCATAGATTTTGAGAAAGGAATTATAGTTGATGATAATGGGAAAATAGCAAAGATAAGTGATAAGCCTTCTTATTTACAGGTTGTAAAGTAAGATTGGATGCTCACCCATCAGTTGTCTTCTAAGAATTTATCAATTGGTGAAAAAAATTGCCATTACTGAAAAGTATAGACCTATATATGAGAAACAGGCGAAAAAAAATAAACAAAACGCAATGATGATAGCAAGACAAAATAATGAGAATAATAAGAATGAACAGTTTTCGCAGATTTCTTCAACAACTGTCGATTCTAAAAATAAAATTGATGTGCGTGCTAAATTAGCAGAAACAGCAGGTGTATCAACTGATACATATTCCAAAGGAAAGAAAATATTAAATTCAAACAATGAGAAACTAAAACAAGAAGTTCTTTCAGGTGAAAAGAGTATCAACGCAGGATATAAAGAATTGACTGGAAAGAAAGAGAATTAGTATATAACCGTCCCCAAATTTTGTGACGCTATCATATCACTTTCAGAAAATCAAATTATTTATAATTCTGAAACCGATCCCCAAAAAGGAAATGCTAATACAGTTCACAGAAATACTATAGTAGTCATTCTGTGAACAAAAAACAACCCTATACCACAAAAGAAAGGAATCAATAATATGCGACAAATACCAATCCAACCACTAAAACGAAAATGCAGTGGATGTGGTGACATTATGACCATCACTAAATCTGATTATCACAATAACTATATTTTGTTTGACGGTAAACTCTATCATAAGGATTGCTACTTCAAGACAAAGACCATCACAAAAAAATGCTATGGATGCAAGAGGAATATCTCATTTCCACCTATTACAGCAACACTTACACAGCCTGATAGCGTATTCTATAACAATCATTTCTATCATACGAAATGTTTTATCAAATGGTGTCACAGCACTGTACGAAAAAACAAAATGCGTATGATTGCATTGGATAACATTGATATTTACCGAAAGAACGCATCTGAATGTGTACAAGAAACCTTTATCAATAAGAAGCAGGACGCAGCCAGTATAAAAAAGTTCATTGAAGATGCGAATACTTATATCATGAACTGGTTTGATGGGACAGAACTAACTGCATTCTTAAAAGATATGTATGGTATTACTGGCATAGATCAGTTTACATGGAGCAAGATCAAAGATTCTGGTATCCCACTGTCTGATTTACTATACATGTGGAAAAGACGCAAGGAAGATTTGTACAAGTTAAATCAAAAGTTGATTACCAAAAACAACAATCATATATCGACAGAATCACTTATCAGATATGATTTAAAGGTTCTCATAAACAAATACGGCAGTTATCTGAAATGGAAAGAACAACAAAAAATTTTAGCAAATGAGAAAGAGTCTGAGAAAGCAAAGATGAAAGACGATCACATTGTTAATGAGATTATATCTGCCAGACAGCACAATGAAAAGCCGGATACTGACGCATCAGAAGGTGGTGTTGACATCAATGCGTTAGTCGATGATATATTTTGATGAGGGATAATCATAGCATTGCTTGAGCCGAATTCTTCGGTTGAAGCAAAAAAATCTCAGTGTGACCTCGCAGTACAAATGGGAACTTCAGTTGACACTCTTCAAAACTATAAACTTCTTTCAGAAATGATTCCTGAGCTTTCTGATTTGGTTGATACCGGAATATTTCTAGCATTTATTTTACGGTGAAGAGCGGAGAATTACGGTAAAAAATAGCATTACAATATTCTGCGAGAACACATTTCCGTGTTATCGTGGAATTTATGCCTAAATTTCTTAAAAATTAGCCGATGAAATCGCTCTTTCATTTGTTTAAAAATTCGTATATAGCAACGGTATTTTTAATGCTATTTGCTCTTAAATCCATTTTAATTTTCCAGAGGTTTCATTCTCATACTGAAATATTACGAGAGCAAATAGACATTGATTTATGGGGAAAAGGTAGGTGATATAGACAAAACATTTCTAAAAAACAGATATACACAAAATAAATAACGGAAGGATGATTATTATAGCAGCACGGATGAAATTAGAATTTGAAAGATGTCAAGTTTATAAATTGAATATCTCAACCTGTCTTACAGAGCAGGAGCAGGAATATTACAATTTTTATTGTGAGGGAATCAGCGGTAAACAGTTAAAAGAAAGATTAGGAGTGCAGTATCCGACTCCCGACCGCTTATCAGAAGAATTTCATATTACTTATGAGGAATCAATAGGACTGTTAAATTCTCAATTTGATAAGAAACAGTTCAAACCATTTCTTTGTAATGAGATTAAAAAATTCCCAGAAGATACAATTCGTGAGATTCGGAAGAGTGCAATATATTTTTGTGATGAAGAAGGGAACCTTACGGATACCATTAAAGATGAAAAGCGGATTGTTTGGTTTGAGAATGAATGTGTCAGAAGATGCAATGCTGATCTGTCAGATATACCGCTCCTGAATCAGTTTCTACTATTGAAATGTGGAAGTGAAGCACTCACAGGTGTATTAAGGCAGATTATAGAGCGAGGTGTCAATTTAGAAGGTAGACATTATATTTTTTATACATCAAGCACAGGACAGATGAAAGATTCAGAGATAACACTTGTTGAGGAAAATTATTGGAGAGAAAATAAGTATGCTCTTATGTGTGGACTAACCGAAGAACGTATTAATGCCAAAGGCGGCATTAATATGGGAAAGTTCTTTGCGGCGAAAGCGTTGAATATCTCTAATAGTGTTCTCTATGATTCTGGTTTTAGTATTGATGAGGTAATTATTGTACCTGATTTTGAAACTATGGTGCCAGGTATGGTTAATTATCTTAATGTAGATACATTGGATATTGAAGAGAAAATGATGGATATTCCGATTCAACATGCGGATGGAGCAGGAATCTTTATTCCCGGTACATTTCCTTGCAGTTGTCAAATTCGTGGTGGTTGGCTAAAGGGAGCGGTATTTCCATTTGATTTCCATAAGTTTATTAAAAAATATGAGTCTAAATTAAGTCCTGTAAATATGAAAGATGCATGGGGCGATTCACTTACAGTAGATGATTTCCTAAAAGCAAAAATTATTCTGACAGATAGCCAATGCAAAAGGGAAAAAGCAGACTCAATGTGAAAACGTCAATGAACTGAGCAATATAGATAGAATCAGTCAGTATATTTCTGATAAGACTTCTGGAGGTATAACGAAGATAAAATATCCAGACAAAGGGGTATTTAATCCGCAGATGTTAAGTAACATTGAAAAAGGTACGAATGAGAAAGATAAAAAGTATAAAGTGGATAGGACATCGGAAAAGTATAAAAAATTAAAGCTACTTCTGGCAGAATTGAAACGAGAAAGAATGTATTTGTATAAAAAGGTACAGGAAGATTTAGGCAAAAAAGAATCAGATACGGTGTTGTTTAGAATATACTGCATTTCAAAATTTAAAGAAATAATGGAAGACAGGAAGAAAATTGCCAATTATCTTGTGGATATTGAATATTATACAGAAGAAAATAAACAAGACAAGAAGGATATTCTTTGGAATTGTTTCGGGAATATTCTGTATAATAATTTGTGTAAAAATATCGAAAATGGCAAGGAGGTTCCATTCAAAAAAGACATGTATAAGTCTTCTTCCAAAAGAGAGCAGGAGATTAAAGAGAGCAGGGAAAAGATAAAGAAAGAGCAGGAAGAAATTGTCAAAATTCCAATTACAGAGGAACTATATAATTACTTTATGGGACTGATAACCAGAAAAAGATGCGAGAAAGATAGATATATTTTATACATACTATATGTTTTAATTGAGAGATTTAAAAAGAAATATGGAGATAAAAAGAATTATATCCGTCTTTACAAAGGAACAAGGCAAAAAGGGAAGATTACTGCTGCCACCCTTGATAATTGGTTAGAATCAAAATGCACACAAAAAGGATTGGAGCGGTTGGAAAAAAACGGTTACATAAAACAGGAAGAATGTCAGAAATATAAGAAGATTTCTTTATGTGAGCTGCCAATAGTGGAGGAGAAAGATTTACCACAAGAAAAGATATTATTCTACGCAAAATCCAATAATCCATTGTTAGATTTATGGAAATATAACGGAGATAGAAAAGTGAGGATATGTGAGATATGTGGTAGTAAATTTCTGGTGGTTGGTAATGCGAAAACCTGTACAGATAAATGTTCCACACTTTTGAGAAAAAGAAATAAAAATAAAGGGAGTATATAAAGGGAGGTGTTGTATATGATTCAAGTAAAGAATTATAGTTATTATTATGATAAAAAATATGATGACTTACTAATCACATTTAATGCACGTATACCAACATACTCTGATGAGGTTCATAATAACATTTATCTTATATATTCTGAGGAAGATGATAGTGTTATTGGAACACAGATTATGTATTTTAAGAAAAGGTCTTTAGAAACTTTGAAGAAATATTTACCAAGATTCTTATTTGATACTGTTGAAGAATTAAAGTTAGAAGTAGAATAGATAAGTGAATAGTTGGCTGAACCGACATAATTAGGAGATTCAGAAATATAATAGAGGGTCATTTTTGGTAGAAAAAATATACAGAAAATGACTCTCTTTTTTTTATTGAAGATTTAGTATAGGGAGGAGATAGGAATAAAAATATTCTAATTTTGCATATAAAAAATCTAATAGGAAAGGATAACAAAAAATGGATACATTAAGCAATATAGTAAGAAAATATCTTACCGAAAATGGAATCTCCGATAAATTTTTTGAGAGATATATTGGATGTCCACAATCTACTTGTAGTAAATGGTTTTCTCATAAAGCAAAATTGACACCAGAACAGCTGGAGAAAACACATGAATTTCTAAAGGGGAAACATATTAAAACGATTGAAGAAGTATTAAAGGGAGAGTGATTCATTATAGTAATGGTTGAATTCGATGAGGAAAGTTATACATATTTGATTCAGTTATTAAATGAAAAGTATTATAGAACAGAAGATGTGAGTGAATTAAAGCTGATAAATCATATCTATAAACAATTAAAATTCAAATCAGAATCGTGGTTATCTGCGATTCCATCAAAATAAATATTATTCTTACGGCAATTCTGCCGGAGTTTTCATAGATAAAAAAATAAATAACCACAGAAGAGATTTTAATAATTTCAATCTTTTCTGTTTTAGATATATGAAAGGAATTAAATATATGGAAAAAGTATCATTAAGAGAAGTAACTTTAGAGATTGGAAGAAAATGTAATTTAAAATGTAGACATTGCATGAAAGGAGAAAGTCAGGATGTTGCAATGTCTGATGAGGTGATGGATGCATTGTTAGATAATGTGTATTTTATTGATGAGTTTAATTTTAGTGGTGGGGAACCCTTACTATATGTAGAAAGAATGGAAACTTTATTAAGAAAGTGCAAAGAAAAGAAGGTAAAGGTTAATTACATAACGGTTGTTAGTAACTGCACCATCAAGTCAGAAGAATTTGTAAGAGTGTTTAATGAGTGGGGTGAGTATACCACTTTCAAAAATAATAGACTGTTAGTTTCTAATGATATTTTCCATGAGGAATATGTGAAAGAACATCTGCCCTCAGTGAATCTGGAAGAAAATATAGAGTGGTACAAAGAAAGATTAAAACATTGTGGAGTAGAAAAGGCAGATAATATGAATTTGAATTTAAAAATTCGAATTTCGGATGAAGGAAATGTAAATTCATGGACTCAGGAAGAAAAGGATAAATTTTTAAAAATAGTCAAAATTAATAAAGAAAAAAATAAATCCTTTTTAACACCTATCAAAGCAATTTGTAAAGGAAAAGAAAATGCGTGTGGATATGGATGTGTAAAAAATTGTATATCCAAAAATATAGTAGTGAATGTTTATGGAAAGATATATTTACATGACAGTATGTCTTTTAAAGACCAAGATAATCCTGAAAATAAAATGGTAATGGGGAATATCTTGGAAAAGGATATATATACGATAATTAAAGAGTGGAATGAGAGTTTAGATGGAACAAAAAATGGACTGTCAGTTGAAATAGAAAAAGATGACTTTACAGATATTATAGATAGAATAAAAGGAGAATTATTAAAAATAGATCAATCGTGTAGAGTAGGAGAGTTTGAGAATGCAAAAAAAATCTTAGATAGAGCAGAATCATATTATGCAGTCGTATTAAATCAAAGAGAAGAGATGTTATCAAAATTAGAAATAGAGATAGAAAAAGAATTAGAAAATTGGGATAGTGCCTTTGATTATATAAAATATTTAGCACAGAATAATCCAGATAAATATAAACAAATTGGAAGAATGGAAAAGATGTTTAATCCTGAAGCTTCCGAAATGTTTGAAAATGTTTTAAATGATTTGAAGAATATAAGAAAAATTTTAGAGGAACGGAAGAAATTAGATATACCGGGTAGTATTTTCGAAAAACCTATTAGAAATGATTTTACTGGGATTGTTGATTTGGCAACAAGAATAAAGTGTATGTGGGAATTTGCAAAACTATTTAAAAATATTAAGATGGATTAGAAAAGTGAGATAGCAAATAAATTGTGGAAGAAGAGTATCAGGATATCAAAGTTCTGGTACTCTTTTCTATTTGGAGAAAATTAAGAAAGGATATGATTGATTGACAGAAAAAGAAAAAATAATTATTCCAGTGTGGAGAAAAGTTACAATGACCGTTGAAGAAGCCGCTGCATACAGCAGTATAGGCATAAATAAAATACGAGAAATGTTGAAAATTCCAAATTGTCCATTTGTATTATATATAGGAAATAAAAAGTTAGTGAAGCGGAGAGAATTTGAAAATTATATTGAAGGAAATATTGAGTTATAGATTAAAAAAGAACATATGGACGATAGAGCCTTTTTGTAATAAAATAAATTTATTATATTAAGGCTCTTTTTAAAAGGAGGAATAATTGATGGGTAAGAGCCTGAAAGGAAAAGAATTAGGTACAGGAATTTCTCAAAGGAAAGACGGATTATATACAGCAAGATATACTAATAGACAGGGAGAAAGAAAACAGAAATATTTTAAAAAATTGCAGGAGTGTAGACAATGGCTGGCAGATCAACAGTATAAAGATGAATACGATTGTGCTGAAGCTGGCGAAGATATGACCGCTAATGCATGGTATGAATATTGGATGGAAGAAGTAAAGTCTCCTAATGTAAAGTGGGGTACATTAGAGAGTTATGATGAGATGTATCGCACACATATGCAAGGAATATTAGGAGAAATGAAAATGTCTAAGATTCTCCCTATACATTGCCAGAATGTTTTGAATGCTATGAGTAATTCTAAAAAGAGAAAGTATAAAAAGTCTACTATTAAGAAGGTCAGAACTTTCATGAAAGCCTTTTTCTCTGATGCGGTAGAATATCAAATAATAAAATCTAATCCAGTAACTAAACGAGTGTATTGTAAAAAGGGAGCGGAATCTACAGAAAGAAAACCATTAACAAGAGAAGAACAGATTCTATTTTTACAAGCGATGAAAGGTTATTTATACTATAATCCTTTTGCATTGATTTTACAGACAGGACTGCGATACAGTGAGTTGACAGGGTTACAATGGAATGATGTTGATTTTGAAAAGCGTATTATCCATGTGAGAAGAACATTAAGATATGATACGAAAACTCAAGGTTGGAGATGGGGTAGTACGAAATCAAAGTCTGGAACAAGAGATATTCCAATGACTGAGGAAGCTTATAATATTTTAAAGAATCAGAGAGAACAGAAAAACAAAGTGATTTCTTTGGAATTTGCTAATCTGGTATTTTTTAATAGAAAAGGTAACCCTACTTTATTTTCTGCGTATAATGGCAAATTATCTGAGATTGCAGATAAATTAAGTATTCAGAAGTTTTCAATTCACTCGTTAAGACATACATTCGCAACAAGGTGCATAGAAGGTGGTATGCGACCTAAAACTCTGCAAAAAATTCTAGGTCATTCCACTCTTGCGATAACAATGGATAGATATGTACATGTAGTAGAAGATGAGCAACAAAAGGAAATGGAAAATATACAAAGCTATCTTAAAGTCGTTGGATAAATTGGTGTAGTAATTGGTGTAAACATAATTTTGAACCGTTAAAAAGTCCAGTAAATATAATGCTTTTGCAGAAATCTGTACAATTTTTATAAAATTCGATGACTTTTTCCTGCTTTTTTGTGATATAATACCATTGTTAAAGTATAATCAATGCATAACTTACGATTGAACACAAGAGGGGAGACGGAATATGGGATTATTTAGTTTTGAGAGTAAACAAGTGAAAGAGTGGAAGAAACTTGCGAAATCTGGCGATATGGAGGCACAATATCATTTGGCAAGGGCATATGCAAATGGAAAAGGTGCAAGTATAAATATGAAAAGGGCAGTTGATTACTGTGTACAGTCTGCAGAACAGGAATATGCGCCGGCACAGGCACTCTTGGCACATTTTTATGGTTATGGAAAAGGTGTAGACAAGAATTATGAAGAGATGATTCACTGGGGAGAGAAAGCAGCTTTGCAGGGATACGCACAGGCACAGTATAATGTGGGTCGATGTTATGAACAGGGAAAGGGCAAGGAAAAGGATTTTGAAAAGGCAATGCATTGGTATATGTTAGCGGCACAGCAGGGAAGACCAGATGCAGCATATAAGTTGGGGCAATTTTATGAGCATGGATTTGGAGTAGAAGAAGACATTGAGAAAGCAGAAGAATGGTATAAAAAAGCTGCAGAAGAAGATACAGGGGATGACGCAGAGATTGGAAATACGAACATAGATATAGAAGAAAAAATGAAAAAAGATCTGGAAACTTTGACAAGTGCCCAGATAGAAAAAATGCAGGATTTAGATAATAAGAATATAGATAATAATAGAAAATATCGTTGCATTTCGGAGATGAAAGTAGGTGAAGCTATTTATCTACATGAAGAAGAATTATTAGAAAGTCCATTTGTACTTATAAAAGCAGAAAATCATGAGACCGAACTTGGCTGGGGAAAAGCAAAGGCTATCTGTAATACGGCAACCCTTGTGAGTCTCACTACCGGTAAGAAGAGGACAGCGATTCTTTACTGCAATAACGGAAGCATGCGTAAAGAAGCATTAAAGAGTATACAATCTCAGGTAGACGATGAATATAATCATGAAGCAGTAGCTTGGAATGAACCGCATTCAAGAATTCCTGTTGTGTTGAAAAATGTGCAATATACTCATAAACATAACGATATGTATGTTATGACTGATAGGAAAACAAACGAAGAATATGAGATGGTTCCACAAAGTTGGGCAGTACCAATTCTTGATAAGTTAGAATATAATACAATTGTGACAATTATATATTATGAAGGAAAGTGGGATTTTGTAAGCAAAAAAGAAACGGTAGATATTGGAAAGTATAAATTTAATATTCGTTAATAGGCATTTGAGTTAAAGATGGCCCTCTATAATTTCTTATTTAGTTCAGTTCTATTATGGATTAAACGAAAATGTATGTTATAATTTGTGGTATATTTTGCCTGAATACAGAGGTGTAGCAGGCTATGTCAACTGTATTTAGGCAAATTCAAGAATACCCTGGTATTCTTGCTGCGAGATGAGCAGATTACAGGAACGATTTTCCAAACACACTTTAGAGGTGAATCTGTAAATAAGAATTATAGAGAGCTATCTTTTTGGAAAAATTTAAGGAATATTCTATGCTATTTTTGTAAATTGATATTATTTATGTTTAAATGTTGATAAAAAAATAACAATTCAATAAGCCGGATATGCAGCGTGAATGATAAAAATACAGAAAAAATACAATATCTAGTGCTTGTTGATAAAATAAAAAAATCTTCAAAAAATGCTTGACGCAACTCTACTGTTATGATAATATAATATGCGTTGCACATGAGAAACTCATTTTTAAAAGAAAAATGATAAAAATCTTAAAAGAAAACGAAAAAACTTCTTGACAGATTGAAAATCATGTGATAACATATAAAAGTTCGCATCACGAAAAACAAAAATCTTCGAAAGAAGATGAAAAAAGTTTTTTAAAAAAGTTCTTGACAAGAACAAAGCGATGTGATAAAATATAAAAGCTTTCGCAAGAGAAAGCTAAAAACCTTGATAACTGAATAACAAAACAACCTTGAACGTTAATTCAAATTTCATTCGGGTTTTCCTGAGAGTGATGTCTGCAGGAAAGTCCATGGAACAGAACGAAAGTTCAAAACCTAAATAAACAGTAATGACAG
>ERZ825324.810-NODE-810-length-41282-cov-4.291023_pt1 | contig 41282 bp, 69 predicted proteins | sample MGYA00519859_ERZ825324 | MGnify/ENA primary metagenome ERZ825324 (study PRJEB31778, sample SAMEA3449198) | human gut metagenome | biome: human gut; feature: human-associated habitat; material: faeces | place: United Kingdom | collected 2010/2012 ...
AGAACGATTGCAACTATGCTATTGTCCGATGTAGACCTCAAGTCCTACACGGATATAGCATACCATAACGAAGAGCTAAAGTCACTAACAAGATACCGATTTGATAAAGTTCAGGAATGCGCTAAACTAAAGCAATCGGTGTCCAGATTGGCTACGATTCTGTTTCCCGAATTGGAAGGGCTTGTTTCGTCTATCCATGGCACTTCAATCTACGCACTTCTCAGCGAATATCCCGGTGCAAAGCAAATTTCAGAAGTCCATCTTACCAAGCTGACAAACCTTCTTACAACAGCGTCCAAAGGACGCTACGGAAAAGAGAAAGCCATCCAGATTCGAGAGGCAGCCAGAGCTTCTATTGGCTCTGTCATGCCTGCCAAATCTTTGGAATTGAAGCATACCATTAAACTCATTCAAGAACTTGCCTCCGAGATCGACGAAATTGAAGATTCTATTCAGAAAATCATAGATGAGCTCAATCCACCAATTCTCTCGATTCCCGGCATGGGAGTAAACTCCGCTGCTGTGATCCTTGCAGAAATCGGGGATTTCTCCAATTTCAGTTCTCCTGACAAAATTCTTGCTTACGCTGGCTGCTCTCCATCTACATACCAGTCCGGAAAACTCACGAACTGCTATGCTCACATGGAAAAACGTGGCTCCCGCTACCTGCGACATGCCCTTTACAACGCAACCAAGTACGTCTGCTACTGGAATCCTGTCTTTGCTGAATACCTTGCCAAAAAACGTGCCGAAGGAAAACACTACAATGTTGCCCTGTCCCACGCCATGAAGAAACTCGTTCGGTTGATTTATGCCTTACAGAAATCCGGGAAAGCATATCTTGCAGCTGCATGATTTTCTCCTGAGCCTGAGCTAATTCCAACAGAAACTTAGCTGGCGCAGCGAACCCTTGACAAACCGAAGCATTCAAATGCTATCCTGTTTGTGCGAGGGCTGGCTGGGCTTGCTTTGCTGTTCTCTCCGTCGCCCTCGCTGCTCTGATTCCAGCATTTGAATGCTGTTTGTCAGGGGCAGCGGTCGGTTGGCGGATTTTTTCATTTTGGGGCTTGACTTTTAATAGTTAGTCTCCCGTAAATCTTGCGGCCCGAAGAATCCAAGACGTCGACATGGTCATAAAGCGGCCAGTTTTCGTCCGCCCAATGCTGAGCCTGCACACTTGATAACACGGGGTCAAAACCGGCAAAAACCAGTTTATCGCATCTGCCAGGATCCCCTTTATGGTAAGCATGGCAGCAGAATGAAGCCTGCTGTTTTTGAGTTTCATCCCGATGGATGTGCCGCAGCCGTTCCGGCTGTCGCTTATTCCAGCGAATCTCTGCGGCTCGCATATATCTACCGTTCATATTCCTGTTCCCTTTTCGTCTTTTTGCAGTAACGGCGAAGCGGAGGGAGACAGTCGACCTCCGCACGATCAATGCGCTCCTGCTCAAAAATGTACTTGTGCGGGTGCTTTTTTTCATGGCGTCGGTGTCCAACGGAAGACACAAAGCTGTTGGCGGTCTTGTATCCAAGCTTCGCAGCGCACATGGCGGACGTTCCCGCTGCCACTACCTCACCGGTTTTGGCGCTGTACACTGTGTACCATGTGACATAGTGGATGTAATCAGCCATGTGCGACGTCCTCCGCATCGTGGAGGGCTGTGAGCAGCCCATCTGCCGCCGCGCTATAGACCTCTGATTTTTCCCGGCAGATGACCCGCAGCCAGATGTCTCCCGTGAGCGCGGACTCCGTTGCAAGCCGTGTGGCTGTTTTAAGGTGCTCTTCGGCCTGCTGCCGAATCAACTCTTCCAGCTTCATGCGCCCTTCTCCTCATCCTGCGGATACTCCGGGTTCCGGGCATGGTTGCGGACGATTTTGCTGTAACCGCTGCGCTTATACCGTTTGTTGTCCTCATACATCCCATAAAACGACATCGCCAGCCCGGAAGTAGATGCAACAATAATCCAAGGCGCGGCATATGCAGCCTCGGCGATGTCCCAGCCGCCCCAGCAAACCAGTGCAACGGCCAGCCAGGAGCAGGCCCAACGCACCGCCTGCACCGCGCCGATAATAGCCAGCAGACCTACCGTGCCGACGACGGCGAACGATTTGAGTCTCATTCTCTTGGTTCCTCCTTTGTATAAACCTTTTCGAGTTTGTAAAAGTCCTTCACCCACGCCATAAAACCGGCGCGGGAGATGTCCGGGCAGGGCTCTTTTGTTCCTACGGAAGGAATCGCCCAGCTGGTAAACAGCCCCGCCTGGATCTGCGCTCCCAAGACCTTTTCAGTCTTTGAGATGTTGTTGTCCCGAAGGATCTGGACGCATTCGCCTATCGTAAGACTCGGCTTCTGCATGGCGTCCTCCTTTCTATCAATGTCTCAGCACAACATTGGACGAATGAACCAGATAGGTCACGCCGTCAATCTTCACTTGCAGCTGGTCGCCCTCGTAATCGTCCCAACTGTTCAATTTCCCCTCGACAATCGTTCCATCAGGCATTTTCAGCTGTGCCCAGCTGTATTCATAGGTCAGGTCAATAACCTGCTTATTGCATCCGGCCATCAGCAAAGCGCTTGCCAATACGGACACTACGCCTACAATAACTTTTTTCATGCTTGTTCCTCCTTTACAGTCCATGCCGTCAGCGTCTTTGCGACGCCGTTTTTCTCGATCTCGTCGATCTCGAAATCCAAAACGGTCAGACCACCAAAATCCTTGACAAAGCCATCGTTATAGAGTCCGAAATGCAGCTCCTTGCCGTGGCTGTCCACGACCTTGATTTTCGTTTCGTACTTAAACACGTTGTGGCAGACGCACGCGAGACGGTTCAGCGTCATGTTACGCACCCCTTTCAAACAAACTGGTCTGGCCGTTGGTCTGCTGGATCAGCATCACGGTGTTGGTGCTGGGCTTCCAGCGCTGGATGTACTCCACCGCCTCGTCAAAGCGCTTGCGGGGGATATTGCCCACGCTGTTCACCCGGAACCAGTCCTGCACATCGTGGTTGCACTCGCTGTACACCTTGCTGCGCACATGGTTGTCGATGTAGGCCGGGGTGTCCTCGCCGCCAAGAGCACTGATCACCGCCCGGCTGATGCTCTTGCGCAGCACACGCTGCTGGTTGTAGTCCACCGTCATGGTGTTCTCCAGCGCCGTGAGCCGCTCTTCTTGCCGCTGGGTGCGGTTGTCAAGCATAAACAGTGCCTGCATCTCCTTGCTGAGCTTGGGCATCATGTAGCTGCCCGTCTTGCGCAGGGTAGGCAGCACCTCGCTGGTGACCCACCGCTTAAACCGCACCGCCCCTTCCAGCTTGCTGCCAAAAATCAGGCTGTAAAGGCCGGACTCGTTGATAACGGTCACTTCCTGACTTCCTCCAAGGGTGTCACATTTTGTTACCCCCTTGTCCTGCTCGTCAACATGGTCAATCAAAGCCTTGCGATGATTGCTGTAACCCAGCGCCGCCGCGACGTCCTTGCCCACGAACCACGGCTCGCCGTTCTGGTCTACCGTGCGGATGCTGCCAAACTCGGGGTTGCTGAAAATCTGTAATTCGTTCAAATCGTTCACTCCTTTTAATAAAATGTCTTCTCTTTGCTGTGCCATCGCAACGCCTGACCGCTCTTTGCCATGCCATCGCTGCGCAAATCACGGCATTTCTTCTCTCTGCCATGCCAATGCATCCGAAGCAAAACCTTTCCACAGCGAATCGTCACGGTGCACCGCTTTTCCTTCGCAAATCACATCAGCGCTTTTCTCTGCCATTCCTTTGCTCTACCATTCGCTACGGCGCCGTACCATGCCCTCGCTCTGCTTTTCTCCGCTTTTCCTTCGCCTTGCCTGTCTGTGCTTCTCAGTGCCGCTGCGATGCGGTAGGTCGCAACACGCTGCCACTGCACAGCAGTTCACCTCATAGCCTTTGCCACGCCTCGAGCTGCACCGCCTTTGTCGTGCGTCGCGACGCACGGCCAATCGAACCTCAGCCTTGCCTCCGCGAATCAGGGCCGTCAATGCCATGCCGTTGCGCTCAGTCCTTCACCTCATAAGCGATGTAGGTAAAGCGGCCCTTTCCGCTGTTGCGCCACTGGCCGATGCCGCGCAGGATGCCATAATCCAGCCACTCACGCACAACCTTTTCGTGGCTGTCGTCAAGGAGGATTACGTCAAACTCGCAGGTCGAACCAGCGGGAATCTGCTCGCTGTTGGTAAGACTGACGCGCTCGCCCTGCGCTGTCTGTGCGCGGAGTGGGCGCTGGCACTCGGTAATCTCGCCGTTCACATGAATGGGAATCATGCGGGGCTGAACGAAAATCAACCCATCAATGACCTTCTTGTAGGCCGTCAGCTTGCCGCTTTCGTTCACGGCCTTCTTCTTGCCAGTTTCGGTCTTGCCACCGATGCGGGAGAGCATACCGCAAGCATCCTTAAACATGCCTTTAATCTGGTAATCGTAAAAGATCGGATTGCCGTCCGGGTCACGCGGGAAAACAGTCATGCCCTTGTCAGCTACCGCATCGGGGCCAAGAGCTGCCACTTCATCCTCGATGGTGGCAGCATCCGGCGACTTGCTGGCGATAAACTCGCGGGCCACATTGGGGTTTGCGGGCCATGTGCCCAGCACCGGCTCAATAAACGTAGCTTTCACATGCAGTTTTTTCATAATAGTAACCTCCAAAATAAGTTTGTATCCTTACGCCACGCTGTGGCTTTAAGGTTGCTCATGCTTTTGCCTCTTCGTCTACGATCAGCGCCGTGACCGGCACCCGGAAATAGTGCGCCACCTTGAGCAGCTGTGAAATGCTGGGGCCGTAAATCGAGCGCTCCCACTTCCCGATTGCGCCGTTGCTCAAGCCTGCCGCCGCCTCCAGATCGGTGCGACTCAGCCCGTGCAACTTGCAAAACTGGTCGATTTTTGAAACATTCACTAGCAATTCTCCTTTCCGGGCTTGAAAATCACTAGAAAATATGCTACTATGTAGTTGCGAGGTACAAAGTGAATAAAATCTAGCGTCTGCCCGATATAATGTTGTCAGGGGCTTTTGGTTTTGTTTGCCCTGTGCTTAGTATTATACTAGATAAAATTCTAGACATCAATAGATAATTTGGATTTTCTAGAACTTTATCTAGATGCACAATTCTTGGAGGTGTTTTTTGTGGGAAATATTCAAACTGTCAAAAAAATCTCCAAAGAAAAAGGAATATCATTGGCTTTTGTATGCAGGCAAATCGGAAAAAGCCACGGGTATCTTGCAGAAATCGCAAACCGAGACGGTGACGTTCCAGGGAAAATGCTAGAACCTGTCGCGAAGGCTCTCGGCGTAACGGTCGAGGAGCTAAAAGGTCAAGAGCCAGCACAAAAAGAAAAGCCCAGCATCGCCGGAGAGATAGATCTGAGAGGTCTGTCTCCAGAAGATGCTGAGCTTGTAAGAAAAATCATGGCCGCATCGGACGCAAAAAAGAATGCGATCCGGGCGTTGCTGTGATTTAGCTGTTTAGAATATCGAGGACTTTCTGACGGAATGCAGGGTCACTCTTAAGCTTTTCGATGATTCTTTTGATTTCGTCCTGGCTGAAAGATGTATCCTGCATTTTGCTTTGTCCTCCTTATATAATTGTTATGTGTGAGGTGTTTCCCGTGATATGGAATGTTGGATTTCGGAAAAATATCACGCGGGTTATCAATGCGGTCTTCAAGAAAAAAGACGATCCTGAAGTCCAAGAGCCGTTGCGTTTTGTGCGCCCGAACGCTAAGTGGAGCAAATCACCAGAGCCCGTTGTTTTAATCGATCCTGACACCGGGGAGGAATTTGTGGATTTCCCGGAGGAAACTATACCAGAAAGAATACGGAAGGTTCTGGATTCTTTTTTGGTGATCGAGCAAACATCAGATATTGAAGTTTTGTTTTCAAGATATGATCTGATCCTTGATACGCTCGATGAACTCAAGAAGTATGAGAGGATGGGGTTCAAATTTGATTTTAGCCCTACTGAGCTTTACAACATGATAAAGTTTTCTCTCTCCGACCTTTTTGAGGTTGTTGTCGAAAATTCTTATATCAAGCAGCTGGAAAAACTCCTGACCTTGAAAACTCAAAAGGGAAAAGCAAACTCTATTCAAAAATGGAAAGATTCTTTTTCGGATGAACGAATCACAAATTCAATGATGGGTTGCGTGGTTTTGCGTTTTGACAAAATGCAGAATTTTATAAAATCAAAAGATGGGGTATAAACATGGCAAACACTTGTTCTGTCTGTGGCGGCAAACTTGGCCTGCTGAACCGCGAGAAGAGTGCGGACGGCCTGATCTGCGCCGGGTGCAGCAACTTTTTCTTTTCAAAATTGAGTATCCGGGCAGCAAAGCAACCGACAGTTGCCCTTGCGGACTACTGGGCTACACTGGAACAGCGTCGGAAGGTGTTCAAGGAAACCGATTCCATCTATGATGGTGACGCGCTCTTTGTGTCGATTGACAAACCCAACCGGCTGTTTTGCATTGGACACCGCAGCGGCGATAAAGGCCCTCGCATGATCTACAGCTTTGATGAAGTCGCTGGGTATGAATCTGATGCTCCTGACGATCTGACGGTGACAGAGACAAAGGGCGGTATTGGCCGTGCCGTGATCGGTGCAGCCGTTGCCGGGCCTGTGGGTGCGATCGTGGGCGCCGCCACCGCTAAAACAGAGACCCGCAAGGGTCGCAGTAAAGAGAGCGTGTCTATCCGCTTTGCGCTTCCACTGGGCGAAAGTAGCCTGCCGACAATGGTTTACCCCGGCGGAATGACTGCGTTTCTCAAAAGCTGCAAAGTCAGCCAGGAGAAGCCGCAGACTCCCGCTCCGGTTGCCACAAGCGCCGCCGATGAGCTTTTGAAGTTTAAGCGGCTGCTGGATATGGGAGCTGTTACGGAGGCAGAGTACAACGCCAAGAAAGCTCAGCTATTGGGCTTGTAACTCATCCACAACCACATTATACAACCGTTGATTGTAACACGTCAAGCGCGTTTAATCGCGCAAAAATGCGCGAAAAATTTAGCATTTGCGCTGAATCGCTGAAATTTACGCTGACTTTTTGCTAAATACGCGCGTTTTGCGCGAGCAACGTGCAAAATATGCACGTTATTATCCGTGGTTGCAAGGTTGTTGCAATTTTTGCAACAGTTCAGCGGCAAGCTCCCCTCCGGGTGCGTCTGTTGCGGCCTTGAGCTGCCGGAGATCCCCGGACTTGCGGATCACAAAAAGTCGAGCCCGGGCCTGCCCCTCGGGCGACATATCCTCATAGCAGGCCAGCGCGGCGCGGATGTGGGTGCAAAACAGCTTCATCTTGTCCATCTTTAGTCCTCCCAAGGTTCAGGTGTTCGGGCCGTGCCGGTCAAAATGGTGGCAGGCATCCCGTCAATGATGGTCATTTTGTTTTCTTTGCCGTTTCTTTGCTCGAAATCCATTTTATTTCACCTCTGTTTTTGTTCAATTTGTCCAACTTGTTTTAGATTTTACCATTTTATGGGAAAACTTGAAGGACTTCCGCTCTGTCGAGTGGCATGGGTTTTTCCCATGTCACTTTTTGTTTTTATGGCATGGAAATTTGTGAGGTTATAATTGATGAGCTACTTTACTGCGGAAAAGCTTGGTGTCGCATTGGCGCGGGCCAGAGTCGCGGCAGGCTTGAGCCAAGTCGACATGGCCCGCCGGATCAACAAGGGAAAGGCTACGATCCAGAGCTGGGAGTGCGGAGCGTCCAGCCCACCAGCTGACAAGATAATGGACTGGTTCGAGGCTTGCGGGACTTCTCCGCTCCCCGCCATGCAAGAAATGCTGCACCCAGAACTTTATAAAGAGCCCGTACAGCGCAAATCAGACGAAGAGCTGGATGAGGCGCTTACAGAATACTTTCGCACAGCGCCGCGAATTGTAAAAGAGATGGTGCTGTTTATCCTTTTGGGCCGACATGGCAGCTATCCACCGGCGGTGTTTGCTGAGGTGTGCGCAAACCTGCATACTCCCTTGCAAAACAAGGTATCCGTCTGCGGCCAAATACTGGACAACTACGGGTTCGCCGTGGCTACAGGAACAGACCCGATCCCGTGGGAAGTCCAGCCTCCGGTGAGTCTTCTGCAGTCGGCATACCAGGCGGGAAAAGAGGCCGCAAAGAGCGGCGAGGCCGACTATACCGCAAAGCGAGGTGAAGAGCTTTGAAGTGCATTCGCGCCTGCTGCCGTCGGGAAATCCCGGACGACGCATCTTTTTGCCCCTACTGCGGCAAGAAGCAGCCCGAAGCCGCCCCGCAGCAAAGAAAAAAGCGCCGCCGCCCAAAGGGCAGCGGCAGTGTATATAAAAAGGCTGACGGAAATAGAAGCAGACCGTATGTTGCCATTGTTCCATCGGAGGATGGAGGCAAAACAGTTCTTGGACACTATGCATCTCCCGGGGAAGCCATTCAGGCCCTGGATACTTACAATGCTCAGAGGACACCGGCAGAGCGCTTAAAATCCACTTTTGCAGAGATCTACAGAAGATGGAGCGCTACGCACTTTAGTAGCATCGGTGAGGATACAAAAGACGGGTATGTAAGAGCTTACAGCAAAGCTGAAAAACTTTGGAACGTCGAAGTGCGCACTCTTAAAACGGAAGACTATCAAAAAGTTATTGATGAACTTTCCGCAGACGGAAAATCTCGAAGCCTATGCGAAAAGCAAAAAGGTTTATTTCGGCAGTTATGCATATATGCCATGAAGCAAGATATTATCAACCAAAACTATGCTGATGGGTTAGAGCTGCCCCCAGCGCCCGGCCCAAAGGAAAGGATCCTTACGCCGGAAGAGACAGCTAAAATCCGAGCCATTGCAGACGATCCTAGAAACGGAATGCACTTAACGGCGCAGATCGCAATGGTTCTTTTATACACCGGAATGAGAATTGACGAGCTTCTTTCTTTGCCCAGAGATAATGTTGATTTAGAAAACGGCAATCTGACCGGTGGCGAAAAGACTGCTGCTGGAAAGGGGCGCTTTATTCCTATCTTAAACCCGATCAAGAATATTCTTGCAGAATGGATGCTGTTGAGCATCGGAGAAAAATATCTTCTTCCCACTGAAAGCGGAAACAAAAAGGACAAGAACAATGTTGAGCATTCTTTCCGTAAGCTGATGCTTGATCTTGGAATAAACCAAGCCGACACTCCGATTAGAGACCGCATTACCCCCCACGCCTTGCGCCGCACTGCAACTACCCTTCTCGTTGAAGCAAATGTGGCGCCTACTGCAACAAAAAAGATTATGGGACACACAAATTTTTCCACCACTGCAAGATATTACGTTGCTCACCGTCAGAAATTCCTCACCGATGAGATGAAAAAAGCTGAAAGCCTTTTTGAAGAACGTGAAAACGAGGAAGACTGAGCGGAGTTTCGTGGTAGCTTATTTGGTAGTTTATCACACCGTTTCAGGTCGTTTTGCATCACTTTTTCACAAAAAATAACGCATAGACGAATCGCTTTCATCGTCTATGCGTTATTTTTTGGAGCTGGTGACAGGAGTTGAACCTGCAACCCACTGATTACAAATCAATATATTTATTTGATATAACGATTTATTTTTATAAGTTGGTTGCTTATTGGTTTCTTATTATGTCAGAAATCTTCCGCATGACCAACTCATACTCTTTCGGGTATGCAAGCTTTATGGCGCTCATGTGCTCGTCAAGCACTTCCATCAAGCCTCCAAAGGGCGCGGCGCTGGCCGCTTCCACGAACTCGCTTTGCGGATTTGCTTTTGTGGAGTATGCCGCCGGGTACGACGCGGGAGGCAGCGCTTGAGTCTGCATTTCTGCCGGTGCCTGCTTTTCTTCCAGCTCATTCCTCACGGTGCAGAGGGCGGCAAGTTTTTCCACGCTCTGCCAGTCCGTCGATCCGCATTTCAGCTTGTGGATATGGGTGTTGATCTCGTCGATGTCCATACTTGCCGCCCTCCTCCCTTATGCGTTCCGCAGGATGTCGGCTGCCCGCTTGTAAGCGTCACGCTCTGCGCCGGTGGCGTCCTGCATCATGTCCTCGATGTCAGAGATCATGCGCTCACGGCCATCCGTGCGGGAGTAATGCCCACGAACATAGTGACGGCCTCGATTGGCGTAGCTGTTGCCACGGCCATAGCTGCCATCCTGGCCATGAGTGCCGCGCATATCGGCTTCCCATTCGCCGGTACGGCTGTAGTCCCCGTCCTCCAGCATCTGGATCTTGTCGATATTCTTGATGGTGTCGGTCAGCTTGTGCGCGGTGTCCAGATCACCGGCGCTCAGTTCACCTTTTCGGGTAATTTCTTCCAGTTCCTCGCACAGCATATCTTTCAGTGCGTCAAGGTGTTTCATGTTCATAGCGCTCTCCTCTCATTATGCCACGCGCTCAACGATGAGATTGCTGTTTGCAATGTCGATCGCCTGCGTGCTGGTGTTCTCGACTGCCACAGTCACGCAGCAGCCGCGCGGAACCTCGATAAAGGCGGCGGCGAACACATTAAAGTAGTTCCCTGCTGCCGCCGGGGTAACAATAGCCGTTGCGCTGTTCAGCGGCTCGCCAGCGATTGCCAGCGCTACAGAGATAACCTCGGCTGTGCCGCCGGTAGGCACCGCAATGTTTCCGCCAAAGCTTACCTTGAAGCGGGCTTTGCACTGGTTTGTCAGGCCGCGCAGGGTCACGATGCCCGCGCCCTCACGATGGACGATGCAGGCCGGGCCTTTTACGGCAGTCTCTGTCAAGGGAAGGTTTTCCCCGGCGGATACCGTCACGATATTGGGATTCGTAAATTCAGCCATTTTATCGGCTCCTTTCATAAATAAAAGCGCCGGGACTTCTGCCCCGGCGCTCTGGTTTGCAAAATCAGCTCAGGGGCTGAACAGGCCACAAATTGTAGTCAGTTGCCGTTATTTGGTTATGCGCAGCCGTTACAGCCGCATCCGGTGCCACAGTTACCGTACTGGTACGGCGCAGGAACCGGGAAGGCAGGAACGGGACGCGGGTTGTAGTAGGCCAGCTGACCGCTCATGTATGCCTTGAGGGTCTCATTCTGCGCCGCCTGGGAAGCTGCAAGCTGAGCCGCAAAGAGCTGCTGGCTCTGCTCCGCGATCTTGGCGTCCTTTGCCTCGATGCGCTGAGCTGTGAGAGCGTCCAGGATAGCCCGGGCGTTCTGGTTCTGGTTGTCTACGATGTCCCGGGTCGCGTTCTGCACGGTGTTCCGGGTCTCGCAGGACTGGGTAGCCAGATTGTAGTTGACGCCCTGGATAGCAGACCGGGTCTCACAGCAGCAGTTCTGCTGCTGCATCTGCATTGCAGAGAGCTGCTGCATGAATGCCGCCTGCTGATTTGCACGGCTGATTTCGGCGGACATGAAGCCGTTACTCACGGTCTGCTGGACGCCGTTGATGAGCTGTGCCTGCTGGTAGAAACCGTCACACATACCGTTGTTTACGCCATCGATCTTGCGTTCGATGTTGGCGAAGTCGCTGGTCAGGATGTAGCCATCCACGACGCCGGCGCCGGCACCGGCGCGATTGCCGCCCCAGTTACCGCCCCAGCCGCAGAAGATGAAAAGGAAGAGCACGATGATCCACCACGAACCATCGCCGCCAAAGCCAAAGCCATTGCCATTGTTGGTATTGGCGGGCTGCACCGGCATAGTCAGGCCGATGTTGTCAGAAGAAAGAGACATTTTGTACTCCTTTCGGAATTTTTGATTAAAAGTGTATCTCAACCGTGGCCACGGTTACGACTTATTGCAAAAACTGCTGGAACTGCTGAGCCATTGCCTGAAGCTGGTTGAGCTGGTCTTGGCTCATCTGCCCGGATTGCAGGAGCTTTTGCACCTCCTGCTTTGGGTCGCCCTGAAAGTTGGCCTTGAACTGTTGGAACTGCTGCATCATCTGTCCGAACTGCCCCATAGGGCCGGGCATGGAGGATGCTTTGCCGCCGCCCAGTGCATTAAAAAGAGGGTTTACCATAATTACTTGACCTCCGTTTCAGGTTTTGTGGGTTCTTGCTTTTCCAGCGCCTCGCAGCGAGCCGCCAAAGCGTCAAACTCCGCCCGGGTGACGAACTCCCCGCCAGGCTGTTGGACAGCTTGAGCGGGCATCTTAGCCGCCGTGGTGCGCTCCTTGTAATCAAAGGCCCTGAGCGGCAGCGGCATTCCGCTGGCGTCGGTGCTCTTGATGTAAAAAGCGCTGTTTTCGCTGTCCATCAGCAACACGCTGTTGCCTGCGGCGACCATATAGGCTTTTGCGCCCTCTTCGCCCTGCACCCAGATGATCGGAGGCGTAGATGGGGAGCTTTGCCCTGTCGGTTGGCTCATCATGGGCGCCTGATACCCGGCATTCTGCCGCAGCTGCGTGAGCTGGTCAGGCATAGGCTGTCCGTAGTAGTTTGGCATTTGGTAGCCATATGGATTGTACGGCATCGTTTAGTCCTCCTTGTACCAGTAGTAGATCGGGCATTCCGCGCCACTGTCCCAGCTGTCCCACCACTTGCCATCGATGACGGCCAGAACGTGGCCGGAGCAGCCCAGTACATACACGCCGTGCTGGTACTCTCGGGCAAAATCTGCCACGGTGTAACAGGTGGTGCAGTCCGCCTCGACAAGGCGACGCTTGAATCCGTGCTTTTGGAGGTATGCGCCCCATGTGCGGTTGGCGCTGGGCATATCGCCGAGGGCGTAACCAGTGAGCGCAAGGCTGATATAAGCTTGCTCCCAGCTCCGGCCTGTGGCTGCTGCTACCGCCCGCACGGCACAGTCTCCGACGCTGCTCCCGTGGGGGTTAGGGTTAAACTTGTGCCACATGGCGCTCACCCCCTTCTATCGCGCCCAGTGTACCGCACTGGCAAAAAATAAGCGACAACGAAGGTACAACGAAGGACAAAAAGCTCGATTAGAACTAATACAACTAATACAAAATGGACAAAAAAGTAAGGCAAAGTTTGGTGACTATGCCTGTATCAGTTGTATTAGTTTTGTGGTATAATAATGGTGTCAAAGGGAACGCAAAAACAACGCAGGAGGAGCAAAAATGAAATACTCTTGGAATACAGCCCGTGGCGCAAAAATCGACCTCGACGTTGACAAAAAGGTTGTCACCGAAGAAACCATCTGGAGTGATGGCAACGAGGCCACCGTGCCGTGCCACAAATGGCAGTACACTATCAATTCCCTGTTGGTGAATGGGAAGGAGATGAAGGAGGGCGCCTACAAGCAGCAGATCGGGCGTTGGCCGGAGAACGTGCATTACGCTTTCGGCGTGTATGTGATGGCCAATGGTAAAAAGCAGCAGGCATTCGTCGAGATCCCCGATGAAATCGAGAGCGAAATCTACGGCGAAGAGCGGGCCTATCAGAAAGCAAAAGTCGAAAAAGAGCTTGCTGTTGGCGAAGAACATGAAAAGCATTACAACGCCGTGATGGATATGCTGAACAAGTAACGAGTAGGAGGACACTATGGAAAACAACACCATCCGAAATCTCGGCAAGCTGTACCACTTGCTGGACGAAGCCTGCACCCCTGACCATGTAAATCAGGCAGACCTTGACAACGCTACGAGGTTTCCCGTGCGTGGCGTGATGATGAAAATAACGCTGGCGCACAAGCTCCATAAAATGACCCCGGAGCTTGACAATGCCTGTTCCTACGTCCTGAAGGACGTTGACATTGAGGATGCAGAGAAAAGCTATTCGCTCAAGGCGTTGCCGATGGAACAGCAAGGGTTGTTCGTGATTGGGTACAACTCGCCCGATTACAAGACGCTTGGTGTGTCCGCCGTCAAAATCAAAGCAGCCAGAGAAAGCGCAGGATTAACCATCCGGGCCTTGGCAGAAAAAACCGGGCTGTCCACTGCAACCATTCAACATGCAGAGTCCGGAAAGGCAGTCTCGAGAGTGTCTACCCTCGAAAAGATCGCAGCCGCTTGCGGCGTTACCATTGCTGATTTGCAGGGGTGAGCCGCATGATATAGCCGCCATGCGAATATCGAGTGGTTTCCGGGCGATTGCATCATCCATGCGTGGCGTATCTTCCCAGAAACGCCCGGTACAAAGTTATAAGGGATGGAGCCTTGCCGGGCTTCCATGTCCCAAAAAATAAAATTCCCCCGATGCTCCAAACGGAACACCGGGGGATTTGCTTATCCAAGCATTATCTAAGTATTTTATCAATGCCTTTCAGCCGGTAGCCTACCGCCGTCCGGCTGTAATGTGTCTGTGCTGCAATGTCCGGCAGCGGGAGCCGCTCAACGTACCGCAGTAAGGCTATCTTACGGTCTACCCTCCCAAGCGGTGCGTTTTTGATTGCGGCGGTCATCTGCTGTCGGTCAAGTCCTTGCAGCGCAGCGGGCAGCACTACACGAGCCGCCGCCACAGGCAGCACCGAGCCAGAAGGGCTGCGGGAGCTGTCCTGCGTTGCGCACCATAGCGGTGAATTTATGCTGAAAATGGGAAATTTGCGCTGAAAGTGTGCAAATTACGCTTACTTTACGCTGGATTTGCTTGATTTTGGCGTAAATCTGGTATGTAGTGCTGTTCATGGTCTTACTCCTTACTCAGTGCCGCCTTCATGCGGTCAAAGAAAAACTGGATGACTGCGCCGATGGTCTCATCGGTGATGGCCCAGCTGATAAACCTGCCGTATTTGCTGGCGCTCAGAGCGGCCCGCAGGGTCTTTGCCACCCACGCCTTGCGCTCTGCGCCGCGCTTGGTACCCTGAATCTCCTGCTCAGCCCGCTCGATGAGGTCCAGCACCAGCGGCTTTACCGCTGCGCCGTAGCCCAGCCGGATGCAGCCGAGGGCGTAGAAGATAAAGCCGCCCAGCATCAGCACTGCCGCCACCGGGGCAGGGATAAGGTCAAAAAGCTTAGTTGCCAGTGCTTCCATGATTGGTCACTCCTTTTAACAGATAGTTGTCGATGTCGGCGCGGCTCTTCTGCATCCCCTCGCGATTGTTGCCGGACAGCTGCGCGTCCAGCAGATTGCGCACCCCGTCGAGGGTCAGACGGCTCACCTCGTCGATTTCTTCAAAGCGGCGCAGGTCACGGGCAAGGGCTTGTGTGTGCTGAAGCTGGCCCTGCTCCAAGGTGCCGATGCGCTTGTCCAGCTCATCCAGCCGCTTGTTCTGCGCGTTGTCCGGCTCCTGCGCCTTTTTGATGTACTTGTGGATAATTTCCAGCACCTTGTCGATGGTGATGGCTGCAGCGCACAGGCTGCCCAGGATGCCCAGCACCCACAGCAAAGCTTCTTTTTCGGTCATTTGCCCTCCCGGAGACGGGTCAGGCCCTTCTTGCGGATAATTTTCGGGTAGTTGACGGTCGTGACGTCGAGGTCCACCGGCCCGTTGATGCCCGGCACGCTGCCCTTGCTGGTGTGTTGGTGGGCGTTGTAGTTAAACGTCACGTTGGGCGTCTTGCCGGTGTAGTCCGCCAGCCATACGTCCCACCGCCCGGCAAGTCTTGCCATATCCAGATGGGTGTTGGCGTAGCTTGTGTAGGTGTAGAGCTGGGCGTAAAAGCCCATTTTCTCCACCTTTTCCAGCGCGTAGGCGGTGAGGTTGGTGAGGTCGAGGGTGCTCATGGGCTTGAGCTTGTTGTCCTCCACGTCCACCGCCACCGGCAGGGTCAGCTCCTTGCCCCGCACCGCCTGCCGCAGCAGGGCAAGCTCTGCGTCGGCCATGGCCTCACTGGTGGCATTGGTGTAGTAGTAGACGCCCACGTCCAGACCGGCAGCTTTGGCGTTGCGGTAGTTGGACTCAAAGGTGGGGTCGATATACAGGCCGTCTGCCCGCTTGGAGAGCTTGCGGTTGGTGCTCACCGTCTTGAGCATCGCTCCCTTGTAGCCCGCCGCTTTGACCTTTCGCCAGCCGTCGAGGGTAATTTTGCCCTGATACCGGCTCACGTCGATGTACCGGTAGGGCGGGCCGCCCTCCCAGCCGGCGACAGCCTCTGCCTTGGGGACTGCGGGTGCGGGTGTTGCCTCGCCGGTGTCCTGCTTGTCCCCCGGGCCAAAGATGGCCCGTACCAGCTTTTCCAGCAGCTCCAGCAGTTTATCCATTGTAGTAGTCCTCCCCCGTGATCTCCTTGTATTGCTCAGGGGCGATTTCGCCCTCGGAAACCCTCTTGCCAAGTTCCCGCTTGACTCCGGCGCGGCGGCTTGCGGGCATCTCTGCCCATTCCTTGGTGCCGGCGATCAATCTGTTTGCCCAGATTTTATCCATATGCTACCTCCTTACTTGTTGTTGATAGCGGCATCCAGCTCGCACAGCGAGTCCTCGATAGTCGCCAGCCGCTCCTGTGATTCCGCATCCTGCTCACACATGGCGTCCTCGATCCCCGCCACGAGGCCGGGCAGCTCCCTGAGCATCCGCTCCTCTTCCAGCTTTTTGTGGAGTTCTTTCAGGCTCTTTTCTGTCTTGTGCAGACTCATCCGATGACACCTCCGATCATGGTGATAGTGCCGCCGACGCCGGAAGCCCCCCGGGCAACGGTGACTTTGTAATTGAACGCAAAGCCCCGGGCGGCAGTCTTGTTGGTAAAGGCGTGGTGTGCAAAGGCCCGGCTCTCACCGCGCTGGATGTCGGTGCAGTTCTCCCACACGGGGGCATCGTCCAGTGCGTTGTTGGTCAGCTCCACGGTCAAGCTCATGTCTGCCGGGAAACTGCCCTCCAGCGTCAGCGCGGCCACGGTGATGGTATCGTCCGCCGTCAGGGGCTGGGCCAGCGAGAGGACGGCGCTTGTCACATTTTTGGTAAAGGTAGCGGTCCACTCTGTCGTGGTCTTGCCGTCGTCCACTTCCAGCACCAATGTGTTCTCCCCGTTGAGGATCTGCTGGAACAGGGCTTTCTCGCTCAGGCACTGTACTGTGAGTTCGGTGCCGGAGGCCACGTTCTCGCGGACGGCCAGCGCCACGCCGTTCACCTTTTCGGTGATGGTCATGGGGTCTCCGTCGCCGTCGGTCACGGTGTAGGCCAGTGCAAACGGCTCGTTCTTCTCGCCCAGCGCCGCGCCGCTCTCGCCTGCATCGGAAGTCACTTCCGGCGGCTGGTTTTCCGTGGCGAAGCCGTCCTTGTCGATGTACAGCGTCTCCGGCAGGGTGAAACAGGGAAGGTAGCCGTAAGAACTGCCGGGAGTTCCTTCGGCAGTCGAAAGACTGGAGCCACTTGCACCGGATATGTATTGGCCGTTGGCATAGTAATACATCCGATAACCTGACGTACTAGTACCCGTATTGGTCATAGATGGACTTCTTGTCCAGATGCCGTTTCCGTAGCGGGTTAGAATATTTGCAAGTCTACTTATTGCGGCTGAGGAAAGCGCAGAACCGTCGGAGAAGTTTGAGCCCCCGACTTCTGCTGTCGAAAGGGGAAAAAAGCTTGATTCGTATGTTTCACTATCAATTTCTGCGTTGCCAGTCGGATTGCCGCTCTGCGTATAAGTCATATAAACATATTGACCGATATATTTTGTCATACCAATCAATTTTCGTACTTCGCCGGAAAACTTATTCACATAGGTATTTTTGTACCAGGCGTCTTCATTATTGCTATCGACTCTGTAATTCTCTTTTGCGGACGTAGTATGTGTTCCACTCCCCGCCGGACTCTCTCTACAAAACAGTGTCCGTCCCTTGCCGTTCAGCCTCGACTCGTAGTTGTGGGACAGCGCGTAAAACTTGACTTTTGTGCTGCCTTCCATCAGGTATACAAAGCCATCGCCAATGGCTAAGTTTTTGATCTGCATTAAAATCCTCCTTCCTTTTAAAACTCCACCCGGCTCGCCGCCTTGTTCCACACACCCGTCAGCTCTACGCCGTCAAGCGTGTCAAAGGCCGAAACAAAGCTGATGCCGCTCACGTCCATGCCCTGCACCAACTCCAACAGCTTGATGCGCACGCCGGTGGCCGCAGCGTCCGCCGCCGCGCCGGAGATGGTGAGGGTCTTGTCGGTCTCGATTTTGATAGCGTTGATGCGGTCGCCCACGGCTTTGGCGTCTGCGGGAGCGCCCTTGACGGTCAGGGTGGGGTCGGTGGTGACGCGGCCCTCAGTCTCCTTGGCAAACTGCTCTGCCCTCTTGGCGGACGCTTCGGCGGCAGCTTTGGAGCTTTCGGCGGCCTCGGCCTGCTGCGTGGCAGTCTCGGCCCGCTGCGTGGCAATGCCCGCCTGCTGTTCTGCGGTCCGGGCAGAGGCAGCGGCGGCTTCCTTGGCCTCGGCGGCAGTTTTGGCGCTGGCTGCGGCCTCCTCTGCCTTTTGGGTGGCGGTGGCGGCAAAGTCCTCCACATACTCAAGGCTCTCAGCCATAGCCTCCCGCACCTCGACGCCCCGCTTTGCCTTGCGGACGTCGTTGATGTTTTCTTCAAAAGTCTTGTTCACAGGCTCTTTACCTCCGTAGGCTCGTCATAGATGACGTCCTCATCAAAATAAAAATCGTCCCACAGCCAGTCTGCACCCGCGTAGGCGGTGGCATTGTACTTGTAGGGATTGCACGTGCCGGTGATGGAAAAAGTGCCGGTATGCCGGTCTCTGCTCTGTGGCGACACTGTCCACAGGCCCAACCAGAAGTTGGCCGGGTCCTCGTCCAGTACGCAGCGCAGCCACTGCCCCTGCAAGGCGTTTTCGAGGACGCTCTGCACCTTGCGGCGCTCATCCGGCGGAGCCTTACATTTGAGGTCAAGCCGGATGGTGCGCTGGAGGTAGTGTACTTTGCCGTCCACAGCCCGGGTGAGGTCGAGCAGGAAATCGCCGCCCGGCACCTGCACAAGCTTTTTGTCCGGCTCTGCGCCGGAGATGAGCGGGCTGCCAACCAACAGGTAAAGACCGAGGTCGTTCAAGGTGTGCAGAGAGCCGATTTTTGCCCCCATGAGCTTGCCCATAAAAATCACGCTCCTTTACATAAAGCCCTGCAGCGCCTCTGGGCGGCAGGCCGTATCATCCTGCACCCATGCGCCTGCCGCCGTCTGTCGGTATCCGCTGCCAAAGGTCACGCCGCTTTTGGACGCCGTGACGTCCCGCCGCTGGGCCAGAGCGCCGGGGAAGAGGATGGAGTAGGTCTTGCCGTTGACCGGCAGCACCGCAAAGGCCCGGCCCCTGCCCCCGGCGGCAGCCCACGCTGCGGCGTCGCCGTCGTAGGTGAGCAGCACCGCCGCATAGCCGGAGAGGTCTGTGCTCGTGGTCTGGGCCGCAAAGGTGGAGCCCGACCAGCTTTGCAGCTCGGTGCCGTTTTTCACGCCGGAGAATGTCAGGCCGTCCGTCCCGAAATGGATGTTGGCCGTGATGCTGGCGTGGCCGACGGTCATGCCGGAGGCGGGGGCGTAGTCGATGAAATCGCTGGCCGTCTTGCCCGCCTGTGTGGTGTCTATCTGCGTTGCGCCTGCATACCGGCTGGTGGATGCCGTCTTTTCGGAGAGCTCGTTGGTCACGCCAAGATTTGCCACGGCCCGGTCAGTGAGGGTGCGCCGGGTCATGCCAAAGGTGTACTCCTTTTTCTCCGGGTGGTCGAGCGGCTCCACAAGCTTGGTGCAGAGCATGATTACGTCGATGCTGTGGGGCTTGCTGATGATATGGGCAAAGCTGGCAAAGGTCAGCCGCTCGGTATCATAGCCCGCATCCACAAGGTCAACGGCCTTGACCTCATAGCTCATGGTCATGAGGTCGTTCTTTTCCAGGTCCTGCACCGCGGCGGCAAAGGTGGCGTCGCTGCTGTCCGTGTCAAACTCCCTGATTTTGGAGACCACGCCAAACTTTTTTACGGCCTCGTCGTTCTGTATCCACCCGTATTCCCGATTCCAGCTGTAGCCTTTTTTCGGGAGGTACTTGTCCACGGCGCTCTGGCTCGTGCCGTTGATGCCGTAGCGCTCTTCGTGGGTGCCGGTCGTCACGGTAGTCGAGCCCCACTTAAACCAGAGGAATTTGTACTTCCACTGAGTCTTGGTCTCTTCGACAGTGTGCTTGTTGCCCATCGGCCAGATGCGGGTAAAAAGGTCGTTGGTGTCGGTCTTTTCGGTAAAATCCAGCAGATTCACGCCATATTCGATGTTCTGGGCGGTCTGCCGGTCAGCCTCGTATGCCTGGTCGCAGTAGTTGAGCACGTTCATGCCGGTGGTGGAGTTATAGGTGCAGTAAGCGTAGCCGCCGTAGGTCTTGAGCACCATTTTGCTGATGATGTCCCAGGTGCTGCCGTAGTCCTCACCCACGCCGTACTGGTTGCGGTCGCCGTAGCTCACCACGAGGCCGCCGAGGGCGGCAGTCACCCTGCCCAGCTCAAACTTTTTCATCTTGTCGTAGCTGGTCTGCTCTTCGTAGCCGTCGCCGCCGGAGATCTGGGAGTTGTGGGCTTTGATGAGGTATTCCAAAAAATCCCTCAGTTTGCCCTCGTAATTAAAGGGGGTAATGCAGCTGTCGTTGAAATAGCTGAGAGCCCCCTCGCAGTAGATGACTCGGCGGTTGAGCCAGTCGGCTTCGTGGCTGAGTACCCGTCCCCGCCATATCTCCTTGCCGTCCTGATGCACCGCCACAGCAGTGGACATCTTCTGCATGGATTCGTAGCAGGGGTGAGTGCGCAGCATGGTAAAAGTAAGGCTGCCGCCCTTGCTCACCTCGCGGGTAAGCTTGGGCGACAGCACCACAGCCTGTCGGTTGCCCGGCTGATAGACGGTCAGCTTGTTTTCGGGGTCGCCGTAGGGATATGCAAAAATCTCGTACATCTCAGTTGCCCCTTTCTGCAAGCATCTGGATATGGCCTAGCTGGTCGTTCATGCCGGGGGCGAGAGCACCCACAATGGTGCCGTCATCCAGCACGATCTGCTGATTTGCCACGTCGGGCAGATACTGCTCCACTACGGTGCTCAGCTTTGCAAGCTGAGCCTGTATCTCCGCCTGATACTTGGGGACGGAATTGTTGTTGGGGTTGTAGGTAAAGGGGTCGCTGCGGTAGTCGTAGCCCGCAAAAGCCCGCTCGTTGCCGTACCAGTAGGCGTCCTGAATGTCCAGATAGCTCATGGCGCCAGACGGGGTGCTTTCTGCCGCAGAAGAAGAAGACGAGGACTTTTTGCCAAACTTTTTGCCGAAAAAGTAGCTGATCCAGCCGATGGGGCCGGTGGCCGCCAGAAGCGCGCCGGAGAGAAGCTTGCTTCCCAGAGAGCGCTCTTCGCCAGAATCCTCGCGGGCGCGGGCATTCTGGCCCATCTTGAAGCCTATAACGCCATTCGCGATGACAGCCAGCACAGCAAGGCACTCCGGGAAAAAGGAGGCCGCTCCGCCCGCTGCGGACGCAATGGCCTGCCCGGCCCCGGCCTCACCGGCAGCCGCCGCAGCCTTCGTGCCGCCGCCGAACAGCTTGATGATGCTGCTGACGATGCCGCCGGAGCCTCCGGTGCCGGAAAGGCCCTTCATGGCGGCGGCAAAGCTCTGCACTTCTTTGGTGGAGCCGTTGACCGCCGGGGTGATGCCGTTGCGGAAGAGGTCTGCAATGCTCTGCAGCGCCCCCTGAATGCCGCCCTGCGCGTAGTGCTCATTGATGGCAGTCATTGCATCGTCTGCCCATTTCAGGATGGTGTTGCGCTGCTCTTGCGTCACCTGCCCGAAAATGACCTTTACCACATCTCCGGCGATGGCCTTGCCGTCTTTGTTCTTGATGTCGGTAAAGAGAGACTTCACCAGCCCGAAAATGCCTTTGTCAGACTGCCCCTGAATCTCAGAGATATACTTTTCGGTGCGGGAAAGCGCAGCCTGGATGCTTTTTTCGGCCTCTTCGGTGTCGGTCTTGGTATTCTGGAGCACACCGTCGATATAGGTGTTGATGGTTTTGGTGGTCTGAGCCACGCCATCGACGATGTTTTCTTCGGTGATGGTCTCGGTCTTTTCGATGTGCTCGGAGCCGTCGGCGTATTTTTTGGTGACCTCCTGGATCGCTGTTGTCACGCCGCCCTCTACCTTTCTGGTGGTGCGGGTCAGGGTGGCCGCCAGCGTTTTCGACATATCGTCGTATGTCTTTGTGGTTTTGGTCACCACGCCGTTGACCTTGGTCTCCACCTGTTTATAGGTGGTCTCGATGCCGTTGACCATCTCCTTGCCGGTCTCGGTGGTGGTCTCGGTGATGCGGTCTTTGATGCTGCCCGCGCTGTCCTTGACCTTTTCGCTCAGAGTCTGGATGCTGGTGGTCACGGTGCCGAGGGCATTCTGAGCGGTGGTCGTAGCCGTTCTGGAGATGGACGAAATGACCGTTTCGGTGGTGGACTTGGAGCCAGGCTTTCCGCTGGAAGAGCTCCCGCTGCTGCCGCCGGTGGGGATGGAGCTGCCACCGGAGCCAGCGGCAGCAGCAAGCTCAGCCTGCCGCTCAGACCAGCTCTTGTTGCTGATGCCAACGCCATTTAGCGCTGCCTGCCTGCGGCGGTCGCGGGAGTTTTGCTGGTCCGTTGATGTGCGGTAATCCTCGTAGCTGTCATAATCGGAGTAGGCGGTTTTGCCAAGGGCCTTGTTCAGGGCGTAACTGGCTCTATCCAGAGCGCTTACAGCCGCCGAGCCCAGCCTGCCAAAACTGCTGATGATGGTGCTGATCGGGTTGTCCAGACCGAGAATCGCTTCGCCGAGACCTTTCCACCCATCCTTTTTGTAAGCGTCCTGCGCAGCCACCACCATATTGTTCAGATTGCCGATGACCACGCCGATTCCGTTGCTCAGATCGCCTGTCATAAGACCCGCCAGCTGGCTCACGTTATCTTTCAACGTGGATACCCGGCCATTCATGGTCTGGCTCTGGGTGTCCATGCTGTTGTAGTAGCGCCCGCCTTCCTCGCTGGCAGCGATAAGGGCCTGAGACAGAGTATCATAGCTGATGGTCATCTTCTGGACTTCCTGCACCGATTTTCCGGTGTAGTCGGCCAGGACCTGATAGACGTTGATACCTGCATAGGCAAACTGCTTGATGTCGATGGCGGACGCCTTGCCCACGTTGGCGATCTGCTGCAAGTTTGCCGACATGCGGGACAGCTCTGCATTGCCGCCACCTGTAGCCGAAACAGCATCGCCCAGCGCCATGATGACCTTGCGGGAGTAGCCTGCATTTTCACCGGCGCTGATGAGCAGCTGATTGGCCTGTGTCAAGCTCGCCACATCAAAGGGGGTGCGGGCGGCGTCCTCCTGAATGGCGTCCATGGCCGCTTTGGCCGCCTCAGCGCTGCCCAGCATGTTGGTAAAGCCGGTGGTGTAGCTTTCCAGCTGGGCGTTGTACTCGATGCCGGAAGCGATGAACCCCTCTGCGGCACTGAGTGCAGCGGCGTAAAGCTTCGAGAAAATGCCCGCCATGACCGTGCCCTGCGCAATGGCACCGGCCAGAGACTTGCTGGACGCTTTATCCGTAGAGCTGGCAAAGTCATCCATGCCGTTGTTTGCGGCTTTCAGCGCGGTCGTGGTTGCCCTGAGCTGCGCTTCTGCCTGTGCCAACATGGTCTTGAGGTTTTTGGTCTCAGAGGATGCTTTGCCGGTCTTGCCCACCGATTCGTTGTAACGTCTGGTCAGCTCCACTACGGCCTTTGCGGCCTTGCTATACTCTCCTGACAGCGAAGAAACGGTCTTTTTCGTCTCGGATTGCACATTTTGGATGCCCTGCCGGTAGGCGGAATCATCCAGCGACAGAGTCGCTTCCAGATTAAATATGTTCAGGGCGTTTCACCTCCTCCGCACAGCTCCGCCAGAGCTTTTGCATTGTCGGCGGTGATCTGCTCCGCCGTGCGGATGTCTTCTTTGGTGTGCAGCAGGGGGAAATGCTTGGATGCAAGCCCGGAGTAAAGGGGCTGGATGCCGAGATACTGCCCGATGGCGTCGGCCACATAGTCCCGGAAAAGCTGCGCCTCCTGATGCCTGCGCACCTCGGCGCGGATATGCTCCATGATGTACGGCTTGCCCAGCAGCCGGAGCATATCCAGCCGGATGGTGGATACCAGCCGCCGGTAGCCGTCCGCGCCGATCACATCAAGGACTGAAAAAAATCCATGAAATCCACATCCCGGAGCGCCCGGCTCATGGCAGAGGCCAGCACCCGGGTAGGCGGCTGCTCCTCGTCCTTGTCCAGCACCACGAACAGGGGCAGGATGCCGAGGGTGAGGTCTGCCTTGTCCGTGTAAAGCAGCTTGGTCATGTCCACGGCGTTTTTGTCAGCCTGCGCCCGGCGCTTTTCCAGACGCTCTGCGTCCGTCTCCGTGCCGGTCAGTTCCGGCTCGCGGCCCAGAATGTCCATTACGCCGGAGTCTGCCACGTACTTTTTATAAGCCTGCGCACACTCATAGGTGCGCTTGAGGTATTCGGTGCCGTCGAGATCGATGATATTGCGCATATGTCCTCCTTAGTCCCCGATCGGGGCCTTGACGATCGAGTAAAATTCCATGGGGGCCTGAGTGGGATTTTCCAGGTCGGCGTAGCCGGTGAGAGTGATCTGCATGGAGCCGCCGCCGCGGTGAGCCGTCTTGAGGCTCAGGCCGCCGGAAGAAAGGGCATTGAAAATTTTGCAAACCAGAAAGCCGCCGCCGATCATAGGGCCAACCCAGTACAGCTCCCTGTAGTCCTTCAGGGCAGCCTCGATGCGGGGGACCACATGGGTGGGGTCGTCTGCATCGATGTCAGCCGTGCCGATGGCCAGCTTGAGCACGTCGGGGCTTGCGTTGGGAGTGGTAAAGGCGATGGTGGCGGTTGTTCCGGTGACCTCATTGCCCTGCTTGGTGTTGGTGGGTGCGTTGTCGATGTCGGCCAGCGTATCCTCCATGCTGTTGCTGTAGGAGATGGTCACGCCGCCCTGCGTGGCACATACGACATTGGTGCTGTCGATTTTGGGAGCGGAAAGATCAAATGTGGAAAGCAGATTGCCGGAGCCTTTCGGGATGCTTTTGAACGCATCCGGGGTCAGCACATTGACCGCGAACTTTTTTGCCAGAGTTTCAGGCATAAAGGATCCTTTCTCACGGGATAAGCCGTGTAAGCTCAAAATTGAGGTATTCGCACAGATAGCCCTCGGGCGGGTTGTCGAGCGGCTGCGCCCACGGGCTGCCTTTGCGCAAAAGAATAGCGCCGCCCCCGCATTCGATGGTCAAACCATCTGCAAGGGCCGCGCTTATCTTGTCTTCGGTCTGTAAAATAGGCGTCCGGCCTTTGGCACTCGGGTACCAAAGCCGGGCGTGGAAGGTGCCGGACTCATTCCAGCCGCCGGGAATTGTCGGATGATAGGTCAGATACGGCAGTTCTGCACCGGGAGGGATGTTATCTTCCAGATAGCCGGGGATACCAAAGCCGTTAAAAAAGGCGTTCAGCGCCCGGTTAATGCTCTCAGACGGTCCCATTACGGCAGCACCGCCTTTTTGCACTTCACGGCCCGCAGACCCATGCCGGATTCTGCCGGGGCGTTGCCCTCATCGGCTGCACTCGTCACCTGAAAGGTCTGCCCGTCGCTCACCCGCTTGATGTAGTCCGGGAAAGCCAGAGGCACACCGGTGTTGACCAGCAGCGTATAGGTGGACGCTGTAGCCGCCTGCTCTGCAACCTGAGCCTCCACGGTGATGTCGTGGCGCTCTACGGCCTCAAATTCCGGGCCGTCCGTCCAGCCGGACACAAGGCCGCCGACGCCATCCGGCTCATAGCTGCGGGTCTGGAAGCAGAATTTTTGGGTAAAGCTCTGCATCACGGTGGATGCAGTGAACGGATTGACCATGTCACATCTTCCTCCACTGGTTGATCTCGGATTTGTAGCGGGCCTTACCGTCAGCGGGCAGCCCGTCCGCGCCTGTAGCCATCGTGCCGGACCACCCGGCAAAGGACTGGGACACATACACTCCGCCGGACGGCAGCGCCTTATCGTATGCGTCGATTTTTTCAGCCAGCGCCACAAAGGCAGGCGGCACCCGCATGGGCTGCACCGTCCCGGCGAACGTCTCGGCGGTCATATCGCCGTCCCCGGCCTTGTGCACGCCATCGTTGAAGATGGAGCCGCACACAAGGAAGTACTGCCCCGGGACTACCCCGGCGGGCACGGTGTCCGGCTCAAAGGCAAACTCCCCGGCAATGGGGTCGTCCGCCCGGTCAAAAAAATTGTGCGTGTAAACGCACAGCTCAGGGACGGTCATACAAAGTCACCCCCTTGCAGATCAGACCGATTCGCCCGGGGTAATGGTCTCGACCGCGATGCCGTCGATGTATTCGGCAAACAGGGTCATGCCCATGACCGCAGTGATGACAGTGACAAAGGTGCCATAGTCGGGGCGGGTGTTCACGCCCACGATGCCGGTGTTGCTGTCCGTGGTAAGGCGGAAGCCAGCACGAGCCCAGTCGGAGTTGGTAGGATTGACGTAATACAGAACGATATTGTCCGCAGGAGTTGCGATCACCTTACCGCGTGCAATCTCGGTTTCTGCCAGCAGGAAAACGGTCTTATACCCCATGAAGTTTTTGATGTAATTGAAACCGAACTCACTCTGCTCGTTGATGACAGCACTGGTTCCCAGGTACTCGTACACGTCCAAAACATTCACGAACGCCACAACGTCGGTAGCAGTACGGTGCATGGTCTTGAACTTGTTCAGGACGCGGCCTTTTGCCATTGCCATTGCTTCCTGAAAGGTCTTGGAAGTGCCCTTCAGTGTGCCGGTATTGAGGTACTTGTAGAAACGTCCGGCCACATCGGCGGTCAGGTCGTTCAGCATCTCCTCATCGGTCATCTGAACAGCGTTCTCGTAACCATCCTCAAGGATGGCTTCTGCGGTCGTACCCTTGGCCCACTTTTCGAGGGTGATTTTCTCATAGTCCTTGGTCTTGACGGTATACTTGCTGTAGGGGATCTCCTCGCCCTCGCCAACTTTTCCGTCCTGCAGGGTACCCTGTGCATACTTGCTCTTCAGCACCGTGTTGGGAAGCATCTCAATCTTGCGGGATACGCCCATAATGTCGCGCAGATGTTCCCAGTTGCGGCCGAAGCGGGTCACGAAGTCGATCTCGCGTGCAGTGGTCTGAATGTCAGCGGCCATCACAGTATTAGTTTTTGCAGGCATAAGTTAGTCCTTTCCATCGCCTGTCCCATTGAACAGGTCGATATTTGCTGCAATCGCGGCCTGCCGTTCGGTAGAATCCTTGATTGCAAAAATTTGGTCTTTGGTCATTTTGGAGCCGGTGTTGGTGGGCGGGTTGTCCACCTTCGCGCCGGTGATCGTGGTCGTAGCCACAAAGTCGCCCCAATCAGCTTTCAGGCTGTCGGTGTGCTTCTTGGCGTCCTTGACGTTGCCCTTTTCGTCCAGCTCCAGCTTGTCGATGTCCTCGCCGGACAGCCGCACAACGCGGTCTGCGTACTTGTCCAGCACCCCGGCGGTCTTCAGCAGCTCCCGGAATTTGGCTTCCTTGGCTGCGTGGGTGTCCTTCTGGGTCTGCTGGGCCTTGTAGTCGGTCAAAGCCTTTTCTGCGGCCTGCTTGCCGCCGTTGGCCTCGTCCCGCTCTTTCTCGGCCTGTGTGCGGGCTGTTTTTTCTGCATCCAGCTGGTCTTTGAGCTCGTCCGTTTCCTTGTGCAGGGCGTCCAGAATGGCTTTCGCCTTGTCATCGTTGGAGGTTTCGGTGTTCTCCAGAATCGTGCGGATGTCAGCTCTTTTGAGTGCCATGTGATAGTCCTTTCTGCCCATGCTCGGGCTGCCATGCTTGGCAATAGGTTATTTGCCGGACGTGCTGCCGGCGTGGTGCCGCCTGTGGGGCTTGAACCCACGGCCCCCGGATTAAAAGTCCGGTGCTCTGCCAGACTGAGCTAAAGCGGCATAAAAAAGCGGCTGACGCTGTGCGCCAACCGCTGAGTGTTTAGTTTTAGAGCGAAAATTCACAGTCTGTGTCTGTAGGATAGTCCTGTGCTTCAGCCGGAACATAGACCAAAACAGAAATTTTGGCTTTACCCTCGCCGTATGCGTTATCACACATCTCCTGAAGCGCTTTACGTGCCTGAGCACCAGCCGCAAACAAATCTTTGATTTTTTCGGCGTTTTCTTGTGCTTTTATAGCGGCTTGAAGCTGTTCGTTCCAAGTTTCGCTTTTGGCCATGCTTATACCTCCTTGTTTCCTTCCTCCACGGCGATCTGCCGCAGCTCATCAACGTGATCTTCCACCGCCGGGCGGAGGAACGGACGGGGATCCATGCCCCGGGTAAAGTGCCACTTGCCGTTGAAGTCCTTCCAGACCCACGGCGTTTTGCGTCCGTTGCCCTTCTCGGCAAAGATGCCCGTTCCCAGCTCCACATAGACGCTGTAAAACAGGTTCGACCCGATGGTCACGGTCTTTTTGGCAAGGTCTACGGCGTAGGTCAGGCTTTGCTTGAGCGCACCGCCCACATAGCCCTCTATGCCCGTGCTGTCTGCCGTGCCTGTAGGCACAAGCAGCTGGGCGTAGTCCTGCACCTTCATGCCCCAGATGGTCAGCACTCGCTCCGCCCATGAATCCAGAGCCTCATGCAGCTGCGGGGTGTTGTCGGTGAATTTTATGTCGTAGTTAAATTTCATGGTTATTTCTTACGCTTTTTTTGTTCTGCGTTGTAATTGATGCTTCTTAAAATCACCTCGCCGGAGAAGTTATATCTGCTGTCAATGACCTGTTTTGCCGGGATTTCGTTCATTTTGGAAAAGTTTTGAGCGCTGGCGCTCCGGTATTCTTTTGCAGCCGCAATCCAAGCGTCATTGTCCGCAGTAATTCTGCTTTTGAGCTCAGCCGTCATTTTGCTGCTCGGATGCCTTTGCTTGAAATCTGCAATCTCTTTTTTGTTCTGCTCTTCCATGCGCTTAATATTTGCATCAATCGTATCAAAAGAGCTCTGAATAATATCTTGCGCCCAAGCAACCTGTTTTTCGCTGCCCTTAATCGGCAGCGACGCTGCGTTAAAAGCAGCCATCCCTCCGTTGCCCGCTTTCGCGGAGCTGCCCGAACCTCTTTTACTCACGGTAGTGCCTCCTTTCGTATTGAAATGGCTTGATTTTGGTCACGTTCCAGTCGAACTCCGCCGGGCACTTTCCGTACCACAAAATACCGCTTGGTTGTGTCACTTCCAGCGCCTTGCGGCAGTGTTTGGCAAAGCACTCTGCTTCGTATGGGTCAGATTGTGTGCCGTGGCTGGAAATACTCACAATGCTGTTTGTCGGTTCTCCGTCAAAACACCAATCATAGCTTTGCTCGCCGCACCAGCAGAGCGTTGGAATGACGTGGATTCCGTGCATTTGCCAGTAAGCCGCCAACCAGTGCTTTTTGTAGTGCATGAAAAGTTGCACTGCAAGCGGCATATCGCTGTAAAGAGAAAAGTCCGGGGAGCACACAGCCCCGAACTGTTGCAACAGAGGAATATACTTGTCCGGGTTGTTCCAGAACCGTTCAAACTGGTAGTCGTCCTTGTAAAAGTGCACGCCTTTTGTAGCCTTGTCTTTGGCTGTCAGCGCATAATTGACCGGAATCCATTCCAGCTTGTCAATGCGGATGTCTGTTTCCGGCTTGATTTCAGGGATGCCATACTTGCCCACGCCCGGAAAAATCATTTTCTCGGTGTTTTCCATTGGCAGAATCATGTCTCATCCCTTCTTTCTCTTTCGCTCTTTTGCCCACCACATCTGTTCAGCTTCGGTGCCGCCTTTGGATTTATACCACTCGGTGTAATCCATGACGGGGGTGGTCTCTTTGGTCACATTGTCTCGCTGCATGGCGTTCTGCCGGGGGTACTTGCCCAGCGCAGAGGACAGCACACAGCGGCAGTGGTAAACCATCTCCGGGGCCGCGTTTGGGTCACCGGGGTGCTGTATCTCATAGCCCATGACCTTGAACGGCTCGTCAAGCTCTGCTGTCTGCTGATCCAGCAGGCGGTGGGTCTCACGAGTGCGGTAGTCGTGGGTGGAGTTCCACCGCTTTTTGACCTCGATGCCAAGAGTCTGGGCGTTGCGCATCTGCTGCAATGTCCCGGCGTTCTGGGCGCCTGTGAGCGCCGTGATGGCGTTGTTCATAGCCCAGTGGATCTCTGTGTCTGCCATGCCGTTTACGGCCTGCACGGCGATGTCGTGGACGCTTTTGCCCTGCACGATGCCCTGCATGACATAGCGATTGAATACCCGGGCATCATAGGTGCGGTTGCTTTCGCTCTTGATGCGCTTGTTTGGCACCAGCTTGGGGTTCTCCTTCAGCAGGAGCTTGACCGCCTCGGTGTTGTACAGGGTCAGCCCGAACGTCACGCCTGCGGCCTGTTCCAGCTCGTAGAAAGCCCAGTTTGCGCCAAAGGAAAAGATGTTGTATTGCTCGTCCCGGGCCAGCTTGTAGGCCGTCTGTTGGGCTGTGGTGCAGGTCTGCGTGATGCCGTCCAGCTTGGCGTGCATCAAATCGGACTGAAAGACCTGATTTTGCAACCAGATGCGGTAATCGTCCTCGGTGATCTCGCCTGCAGCCATCTGCGCCCGCTTGCGCTCGTCCAAAGCTCGGTACTTTTCCAGAAACTCGGTCAGCTGCTTCTGCATTTCCCGGCGAGCAGTTCCGTACACCCGGAGGATACGGCGGCGCAGGCGGTTCAGCTGCCGGGTGGAAATGCGGTCACGGTCGGTCATAAGCCAATCGCCTGCGCAACGGCCAGAAAGCAACCAGCCACAATAGCAAAATCAGCGACAAAAAGCATCACATCGATCAATCTTCCCAGAAGATCATAAATTTTGCCGGGTTTTTTCATCGGTGTCTTCCTCCTCGTCCACGGTCTCCCGCTCTGCGCTCTCAGCCATCAGCGCGGCCTTGGCCTGCTCCTTTTGTTCCGGGGTCAGGTTGGGCAGCAGGTCAATGGCCATGTCCTGACCGATGATGGTTGCCTCGGAAATGACCATGCTGACCTGCTCGGCGGTGTTGGTGATCTTGCTGCGGTTAAATGTCGGCATAGCGTTTTCGAAGCCGGCCAGTGCGCAGATCTGCCGGATGAACGGCTTGACCTGCGCCTCGAAGTCGTCCGCGTTCTGGTTCAGCGGTTCATAGGCCGCATCCAGATGGTCGTTGGTACTGTCCGCGCTGACGCAGTGCACATCCAGACCGCCGAAGTCCTCATACACCCGGGTGTGGAGCAGCTCCAAAAGAGCCTGCCGGGCCGTCACAGGGATCTCGGTGGTGTAGGGGGTGATCTTGCCGCCCTCGCTGGTGTCTGCGCCTGCAATGTGGTACAGATTCAGCTTGACAAGGAACTCTTGCAGCTCGTCATCGGTCATGCCGTTGAAGTTTTCGCACAGCCAGTAGATCTGCGAAAAGTCCTGCAAGTCATTGCAGAAGCCGGACATCACCAGATCGGTGTTGTCAATGTAGGCTTTCAGCCCCACAAGGGTGCTCTGGTGCAGGTCGGATCCCCGCAGCGGCACAATGGGAAGAGCGCTGTAGTTTTCGCCCTCCACGCTTTCCAGCCCGCCGCCGGGTGTGGTAACGGTAACGCTCTTGTATGCCTGCTTCGGTGTTGTCTCCTGCATCACATTGCCGATTTTGCTTTCCGTATACTCGGTAAAGCCGTCCAGCTCGTACAGGATATAGTGCATATCCGTGTCAGGATTCAGCCGCCAGAAGCGTACACCCGCCTGCAAAAGGCCTGTCTTTTCATCGTACAGGGGTGCGAACTCGGTCAGCTTGAAAATCACCAGATGGTCGTTGTTCCAGAATCCGAAGCTCTCACCGTGGATCAGGGCGAAATATCCGGCTTTCTGGATCTGCTCGTCAAAGTTCTGCCCAAGCTTGCCCTTGTCCACGCCATCGTCCGCAAAGACCACGCCGTTGCCGAGGGAGTAGGTCGCCCGCTGCTTGTTGAGCCGCCGGAAAAGATTACTCTTGACCATATCGGGGTGCAGGACATCCTGCTTTGTGTTTTTGGACAGGCGTTTCAGCATCAAAGCGTAAGCCTGCGCGAAGCGTTCAGCCCCCGGGTTTTTCTGGGCATCGTACAGGTCGGCGTCCAGAGCCATCTTGTAGGGCTTGGAAGCGCAGTGCTGCTGCACGAAGCGCCGGATGAAATCAGGCTGTTCCCCGGCGGCTTGCGCCTGCTGGAAAGTCTGGAATGTGTATACAGTGCTCAAAATTAATCCCTCAGTTTCACAAGGCGCTTTGTGCGCACGAAATAACGGATAGCGTCCATGCAGTGGTCGTTGACCTTCAGCACGGTGTCGTCTTTATCCGGATCCCAAGCGTACACGCCGAACTCTTCCAGCGTGTGCTTGCAGTCTTTGTAGATCTTTAGCCGCCCGGTCTGCAGCATGGTCTGAACGTCCAGAATGCCGCTCAGGACGTCGTTGTTTGCCGGGCTCTGGGTAAAGCCATTCTTGCGCAGTTCTGTGATCAGGGGCAGGGCCGAGGGGTCTACGATGATCCGCTCCGGCTTCAGGCCGTCCAGCCACGCTTTGAGATCTGTGACGTACTCTCCCACGGTCTTTTGCCGCTTCTGCTCTCGCCCGCTGTAGTAATACTCCCGGGTGACGATCCAGCGGTCCACATCTGCCTGTTTTTGGAGCAGCAGGAACACCGTTGCGTTCTGAGTACCGAAGTCACACGCCACATAGGCGCTCTTCGGGGACAGCTCGGGCAGCACGTCAATGACGTGTTTTTTCGGGTCGAACATATCGTAGACAAGGCCCTCTGCCACCGTCCACAGTCCCAGAATGTAGCGCTGGTAGAAAACTCCGCTGTACTGGCTGCGGTATCTGGCCTTGATGTCCTCGGAAAGCGACAAGTTGTCATCCATCGTAAAGTGGAGATACATCATCTTGCGGGAGCGGCATTTCCGCACCCACTCCAGATAGAACCAGTGCTGCGGGCTGCCCGGGTTGCAGTTGAACCAGAACTTTGACCCGGTGACGGAGCATCGGGCCGTGGCCTGATTGACGAAGCTCTGCGGCATCAAAGCCACCTCGTCAAAGAACGCCCCAGCCAGCGTGATGCCCTGGATCAGGTCTTGGCTGCTCTCGTCCTTGCCGCCGAAAAAGTAAAACTCGTTGGTTCTGCCGCCCTTGCTGACGGTCATGCAGTTTTCTGCCCGATGCTCCTTGACGTTGTAGCCACGGGCCGCAAGCTGCTGCTTGAGCGTACCAAGCACGTTGCGCCGGAAGCTGGCAATAGTTTTGCCGCACATGGCAAACTGCTGCCCGCTGTAGCAGGTCATGGCCCATTGGACAAAAGAAAAGCTCATGGCAAAGGTCTTGCCCGAACGGATGGCGCCATCGGCAATGATGCCGTTGTAGCCGCTGTATGCGCTCTGCGGCGTCCACCAGCTCAGGACCTGCTTTTGCCGCTGGCTGAGGGCTTTCCAGCGAAAACCGTTACTTTTCCGCATTGTCGTCCTCTTCCTCTGGCAGCATATCCACGTCGTCCGGCGGGCTGATGTCTGCGGCAGCGTTCAGGGCCTCAAGCAGGCCATCGTCCGGGACTTCTATGCCGCTCTGGTCTCCCAGCATAGCAAACTTGTCCACGATGGTGCCGAACGCCGTGGACAGCTGTGGCAGTGTTGCTTCCGCGATCTTGTCTGGGTCAGCCATCGCTTTCAGGTACAGCCCGAGAAGCTCTTGTGCTTCTCCTTGCTTGCTCTCCATGTAAGAAAGCATGTCCTTCGAGTTTTCCCGCTTTTTTTGTGCGCACAAGCGCGCACTCTCCGGGTCTTCCTTTACGACTTTCTTAACGGTCGCGTCTGAAACATCATTCAGCTTTGCGGTTGCACGGTAGCTCTGGAGCTGCACATAGTCCGCAACGATCTTCTTTTTTTGCTTATCTGTCAGCCGCCGTGCGCCCACCGCCACCACCTCTCTAAACTCATGCAAAAGAAAAACCGCCCGGAAAATCCGAACGGTCAGAATATCAAAATAAGAGGCCTTGCTTGTCGGGTGCAAAGCCTCTGCGCCCGGAACTTTCGCGGCCGGATGCCCCGCTATTGCACTCCCCGCTCTCGTCAGATCATGCAAGCACTCCCGGCAGGACTCGAACCTGCAACATGCGGTTTTGGAGACCGCCGCTCTACCACTTGAGCTACCGGAGTATAAAACACCGCCCTTGGACTCGAACCAGCCAGCAATATCTCAGCTGACACGCGCTCCGTACTGCGCTCAGGCGGCCATATAAAACAGCCCTGGTTCTCCGCCAGGGCTGTTGTTTGACGCACATCCCATCGGGAAGTCTACCCACACCCTCAGGGATTCAAAGCTTTCTCTCGTGGCACGGGAGGTTAAGCGTGCAGCTTTGTGGGGGATGAGTCCATGCGTCATACGGTGCGAGGTTACGGAGTCGAACCGTTCCACAAAACTGCTAGCCCTGTTATGTGGCTTCCCAAACCTCGCATAGAAGCAGCCCGCAAAACGGTGAAGGAGAACAGGAAAGCATGAAAACCTGTCACAAGGAAGGAACCGTTTTGGGGGGCTGCGTGGCAAGCGGCTACCGCTTAGCGCTGAACCGCTTATTAGAATTTTACATCTAAGCTTACAGACTTGAAAAGAGCTGACCCCTTCCAAAATCACGCTGTGTTTTCTTGTGCATGTTGTACACTTTGCACGTCAGAAAACTCGTCCCATATCTCGGCCAGGGCCATGCATCCGCGTTTGATTCGCCGGTAGACCACATCTGCCCCGCACACGCCGACTTCTTTTGCGATTTCTTTGTGAGACTTGCCTATGACATAGTGCTCGCAAATCGCTTCGGCGCATTCCGGCTCGGCTATCAGGCAGTATGCCCGCCGGGTGGCCTCGACACGCAAATTGCACAGATCCGTCTCCATCCTCTGAAGCTGTCGGCGTTCGGTGTCCAGCTGCTCTACAGCAAAGCCCACCTTGTCCCCATTGCCACCACCTGCAGGCATCCCGCTCAGGCTCTGGGTGCATTTTTCGGCCACGTCCCGGATGCGCTGTATTTTTTGCTTCTGGATTTCGATAGCTGCCGCAAGGTCCCGGCACTGCTGAAACCACGCCTTGACGGTGCGGTAATCCACGCCGCTGTCAGGCTTTGGTGTGTCAGTTTCAAGCGTCCACTTTTGGGTCATCTGAGTTCCTCCTTTTCTTCGATTTCGTCGCCCCACGCATCCCAACCAGGCACACGTTGACGGGCAAAAAGTTCAATGCGTGGCACATCCCCCAGCAAATCAACAATGCGCCGCCGTGTTTCTTCTGGTTTTACGCTGTGCGCTTGGATAGGTTCCTCAATAACCTGCCGCACGGAGTGGCTTTTTATCTGCTTTTTTGCGCAAAAGTCATGCGACACACCCAACAGACAAATTTCTGCGTTTGCTCTGGTGTACGCACCCATCCCAACGAAGTTTTTTCCGCATTTGTATTTTTTCACCCAAACAAAAGCAGCGGTTTTGTAAGTGAACCCCCAAGCATCCATAACTAGAAGTGCATCCGGGAGTGTGGGAAATGTTGCCCACATGAATAATAGGCATCCACCCCCCGCAAGCTGTTGGACAGGCAGAGCGCAAATATCATCGGTGGTCATAGTTTTGTAATGCTGGGCTGCGTACCCTTGTTTTTTACCAGCCGCTCCTTTTTGCAGATAGTTCCACGGTGGATCTGCGTATATGACGGAGTACTTTTTGTTTGGCAAGTCCATATCATCCCTCCATTTCCTCGATCCAGATCTCCACTCTGGGGTTTTGCTTGTCGTAGTCCACCCGGCTGCCATCGTGGGCGGCGACGATCTTACTGTTGTCGTCCTCCAGCACGCGGGCTTTCACCAGAATGTCTGTAGTCGCCTCGATGAGGTTTGCCAGATCGACCCGGCGGGCGGTCTTCATGTAGTATACGCACCGCACGTTTACACGGGCAGAGATGGGGCTGCGCGGCCTTTTAATTTGCCGCAGGCAGTCCGTCTCATAATTCACGTAGGCTTTGCTAGGGGCCACGAAGCGCCCGCCTGAGCGGCTTTTGAGGATGCGGGCAGAGTTTTTCTTGGTGCGCGGGTCACCGTAGAGGGTCAGTTTCATCTGCCATCCTCCACATAGTACCAGCTTTGCGGCGGACGTTCGATCCCGAACGCTTCTCCACGGCAAATCAGCTTTTTTGCATCCCATCTGCGGCAGGTGCAGCAGTCTCCGCGATGCGTACAGGGTTGTATCGCCCAAAAATCTTTAAGCTTCACAGGCTTATCGTAAAATTTAAGTTCTGAAATGTGCCAGAAAAACAGATTGTCATGAAGTCTGTTTTTGGATGCGTAACGGTGCAGTTGGAAATATGGCACACATGAATCTTTTGTAAAACGTTCACCCAGTCTGTCCTGATATGCCGGATATGAAATATCGACCTCTTCAATGGAATCACAGACAAACTCGCCAATCACCTTGCCGTTCATCTTCTCCATCCCGATTTTGGGCAATTTCATGCGCCAGTCATATGAACGGGTGCAGTAGATGTATACCTTGAACGGTGTGTCAAGTTTTGGGCGGGTTCTTCGTACCTCAAGGGTTTTCTTTCCGCTCAAAATCCACTTGCACCAGTTGGGTTTGATGCTTATCAGAACAGCTTTCATTTTTTCATCATCCCTTCCATTGCCAGCTGCTCGCACTGCTTTTCAGCTTCCCTGCGCTGCTGGTCATACTCAAATAGCATATCTGCGTACTCATTGCCCACCCGGCGGATGGCGGTTTCCAACATCTCCGTCACAAGGTCGTGGTACTTGTCCGCGCCCTTGCGGCTGCTCCTGGCAGCTTCCCGGGCTTCCCACAGGTCGGTGAGTTTGTCCCGCCTGTCGGCGGTGATCTCGCCGTAGCCGTAGGCATCCTGGATCTGCTCCATGCTTTCCCAGCCTTCCAGTTCAGCAAAGGGGTCAGCTTCAGCCTTTGCCATGCTACGGGCTTTGGTCTTTTTCTTGACGTACCGGGTCAGACCGTCTTGCATCACGGCGCGGGCATCGTCCATCGCCTTGCGGATGGCCTTTACCTCCCGCTCTCTTTTGAGCTGGTCGGGCTGGCTGGCCCATTCGGCCATCAGCTCGGATTTCGTTTTCGGTTTCATCTGCTTACCCCCACTGTTCAGCCATTGCCTTTGCGATTCCCGGAAATGTTTTGGCTCTGTTCTTCGCCCGATCAGTCGTAAACATTCCCTTATTTTTTGCATCGTGTTTATGACTATACGAGCCGGACGGACACCATGTAGCAACAGGCTCTACAATGTTAATTGGGGTCAACGGCGGCAGACCCTTGAGCCAAAGACAGGTTTTTTTTGGTGTATGGGTGACCAAACTGATACGGCTGAACGCTCTGCGCATACTTCGGCAGGCAGAATACCCGGCTTGGCACTGGGTTCTCTATGCAAATCCGTGGAACATCTGCCCACCAGAAACGCATGAACAGGTCTCGGCCTTGAATGCCAAGCATCACACGGTCTGCCTGAAGCTCATGCCCTTTCCAAAGATGCCTTGCTCCGGCGTTGCTTAGATAAGTGCAGGGCGGGTGTGCAATGAGCAAATCCCACTTTCCGACTTCATGCGCCACGCCGTCCATCGTTACGATTTGCCCACCCTCAATGGCCTTGAGCGCATCCCCGAGAATGTGCCACTCAGGATGTCCGCCGGACGGCTCCTGAATATCGCAGGAGTAGGCTTCGTGGCCTTTTGCCCGAAACGCTTTGCAAACTTCCTGCGATTCCTCGCAGGCAATAAGCACTTTCATCTGTCCGCTCCTCCGTTCGCTCCCATGTACTTCTTGCGTCCACGTTCCCGGTGGCGGTCTTCGTGGTCGTAGTGGTAGACCTTGCCTGTGTCCAGCATCTCTCGGGTGTAAGCGGCTTCTGCGCCGCGCTGGCGCTTGAACTCGGCGTACTTGGGGCATGTGTCGTGGCATACCGGGTGCCGTGCAGGGCAGTCTTTACACGGAGTCATCGTCATTTTTCGCGTACCTCGCTTCCAACCGTTGCTTCCAACGGCTCATTTTGGGCTCTGCCTTTTCGCCGCACTTGCTCATAAATGAGTGGTAGTTCAGATTGTCTTCCAGCAAAAGTGCGTCAATGCAGTTCATGACATCGCCGATTTCTTCTTCCAGCGACTCCCAGCATTCGGGGATAGTCTTGGGAGTCGGGTTTGAGTCATCCAGCGCCCGGCGCAGCTTGAGCGCCGCCTGTGCGGCCTCTGCCAGCTCTTCTGCCATCTGGGCGAGAATTTCGCCCTGCGAAAGATGGTCTATGATTTTAGCCATTTTTCAGCACCTCCGTTCTCACCGGTTTGATGTCCCGATACTCGGGGTAATGGTCGCCCGCCAGCTGGCAGGCCCGGAACTCTGCCGCAAACCGGCTTGCGGTATTGATGCGGTATGTAAGCGCCGCGTTCCCGTGCGGGCCGCTGCACTCTACAATGACTTTGTATCTAGGCATTTTCGTCCTCCGTTCTGGTTTTCCTGCCCGAGAAGCTTTCTTTCTGCCTTGGACTTGAGCATCCGGGTGCGGGCAGCAAGGCAGTGCTTCGCCAGCATCTGCTCACCCTGGGCCTTTTCGACGGCCTTTTTCCACGCCGGGAGAAGCTGGCTCTGCCAGCTGCACTCCGAAATCACCTCGTGGAATGTCTTGTAGGCCATCTCATCCGGCACATCCTTGAGCGATGAGTTCGCCCAGATCTCCGCGATACTTGCGCGGTTCTCTGCGGTCTGAGGCCGTCCAAAATAAGCCTCAGCGTCCGCAAGGAGCTTTGTCATCATCTCCACTGTCACGGTTTCACCCCCTTGAAAATATTTGCGTATGCTTCTGCGGTGCTTTCTGTGGCTTGCTTCCCGCGAGGCTGCTCTTGTCGGCGCTGCTCATTCGCTGCCACGTCCCCCGGGGTGCGTATCCCGTCCCGCTGCCAGCCAGACAGGATGCCGTTGATGTAGTTCCACGACCGCTTGCCAGCTTCTGCGGCCTTGTCGATCGCCAGCAAAATCATCTCCGTGCTGTACTCCTGCCGCCATTTTTGCAGTTTTTCCAGCGCCGAACGCGGGAAGTCGCCGATAGCACGTTGGTAATGCTGGACGATTTTTGATAACTCCATATCAACGGCGGCGGTGTTATCGCGCTTTACAACATCTACATCCCCATCTACATCTACATCTCCATTTACATCTACATCTACAGTTATTTTTGTTATGTCGTCATTAACATTGTTATCGTTTGTTATTTTTGTTATGTCTTCAGGCTTTCCCCAGCGCTTTGCCATACCGCGTTTTCCGGCGTTGCTGCGTTTCTTGCGGGTTTCATCCCATTTTTCAGACGCCCGTTTTACGTCGCTGCACATAAATTTCCAGTTGCCCCGCATCCCGCGGTCTAAAAATTCGGGCTCTTCTCCGGTTTTGGCATACCGTGCAAGAGCTCGCATCAACTGCCCAACCTCTGCGTCGGAGTATTCTTCCAGCGCGTCGAACCAGCTCAGATACGCCACAAATGACTTTTTATCGTCCTGTGCCACTCAATCACCTCCTTTGCGCGCCCGTATAGCCAGATAGCACAGCTCTCGGCTTAGAACGGGAGGTCTTCGCTGTCGTCGATGACCGAGAAGTCGTCTGCGCTGCCCTGCGAATACTCCGGTACGCTTTGAGGCTTCTGCGAGGTGCTGTGAGCGGCGTTTGCTTCGCGCACATGATTTTCTGTTTGCTGTTCGAAATCGTGCACAGCGGGCTTCTCTGCGGCCTTTCCGCCGCAAAAGCTCACCTGCGACGCAAGAACCTCGGTAGCTGTGCGGTTGTTGCCGTTCTTGTCCTGGTACTGACGGGTCTGCAAGCTGCCTTCGATGGCGATCATGCTGCCCTTCTGGAAATACTTACAGACGAACTCGGCGGTCTGCCGCCACGCGGTGACGTCGATAAAATCGGCCTTGCGCTCTTCGCCCTGCCGGGCAAAGCTGCGGTCAACCGCGATGCGGAATCTGCACACGTTGGTGCCGTTCTGGGTGGTCTTGAGCTCCGGGTCGTAGACCAGACGGCCCATCAATGCAACAACATTAAGCATGGGCCGCACCCTCTTCCTCGGCGTCGCCAGCGCCTACCTCGTAGTCGATGTTGGCGCCCATCAGGACCTCCGGACACTCGGCGCGGGCAAAGTAAGCGGCGGCGCGGTACTTGAGCATCATTTCGGTCATTTTGGGCCAGTAGCTGCCATTCTTGTTCCACCACCCGGCATCCTTTGCCATCTTGACCGTGACTTTCGGACCTTCGACCTTTTCGCCGGTGAGCTTGTCCACGCCGATCAGGCGGCAGCCCCAGTTGTCGGTGCCTTCTTCGCCCTCCATGCGGTAGCGGGTGCGGCCCGCAAACTGGCCGCTGTTGTCGATGAGGGCCTTGCAGCTCTTGCCGCTCCATGTGGGCATACCATGGACGACGTAAAGGTTCTGCATGACGAAAAGGTGCGAGACGCCCATGCGCAGGGCCATCTCGCAGGCGATGGCACACGCGCCGGGATTGCCAGTGTAGGTCTGAGGCAGAAAACCTTCGGGCAGCTGTGCCATCGCGGCGGCTTTGGACTTTGCAAGCATCCAGTTGCGCTCGTCAATGGTCAGGCCCTGCACCTTCTCGGCGTAGCTCTGACGCTGCTGCAGCTGGATAGGTGCTGCAGGCGCAGGCACCTCTGCACTCTGGACGACAGCTGCATTCTGGTCGAGCATCTCGATAGGGGTCTGGTTTTTCTCAGGCATGATGAATTTCCTCCTCGGTAAATTTAATATCGATGATATTGGCGTAACGCTTGATGGCGTCAAGCTCGGATTTAGTGCAGCGGAAGACGAGCTTCCGGTCACGCGGCTCTTCTCTGCGAGTAAATCGGGCGAAGAAATCGTCATCGTACTCGTCCAGTGTGTAACCATTACCGTGGCCAACGCCCGGCTGCACAAGGCTGACAGTGTAGGGGTTCTGCGCCGGGCCTTTGTAGTTGTCCGGCATCCCACGAATGACGGCCTCCCGTAGCATGGTGCGGTACTCGGTCATGTAACAAAAATCTATGGATTCATACGGCTCAGGCATGATTTCTTCGCCGGCAGCGGCATGAACGATGTCGATGAGGCACATGAGCTCACCGACCCGGCGATAAATCGAGTCGATTGTGCGGCGGGTCTCCTGACTGCCCAGCTGATGGCTGCGGGCGAAGCCGGTGAACAGAGCCACAGCATAGTTGACGTCGCTGGTGAGCTTGTTGCCGGTGCTGATGAGTCGGAACAGCACATTGTCGTTCCCGACGTACTGGAAAATGCCCTCGGCCTTGTTGGAAAGGTCTTTGATGCGGGCTCTGCGGGCTAACGTCTGACTCATGTGTATCACCTCGTATAATAAAATAGTAGTATTTATAGACCGCTCTCCAGCGGAATGCTACA
>ERZ825324.819-NODE-819-length-41111-cov-3.618034_pt1 | contig 41111 bp, 35 predicted proteins | sample MGYA00519859_ERZ825324 | MGnify/ENA primary metagenome ERZ825324 (study PRJEB31778, sample SAMEA3449198) | human gut metagenome | biome: human gut; feature: human-associated habitat; material: faeces | place: United Kingdom | collected 2010/2012 ...
AATCGTACGAGATCTTCTCGCAAATGCTCAAGGTTCGAATCAATTTGTTGGATTTTCTTCTCGTTCGAAGAGAGCATTTTTTGAGTTCGCTTTGTCGTGTATGCAACATAGACCGTCACACATATGCTGACAACACTGATGATCCAAGGAATTACTGTTTGCAGTATTTTCCATGTGGCCATTTGGATTCCCCTTCCGTCCTGCAATTGGCTGTGACAAACCAATCATCTGGTATTTAGTTGATTTGTCACAGCCATATGGTTATTTCCTCCTATTGCAGTGCTTTCACTTCGTCAAGCAGGGTCTGATAGGTGGTGGCCTGCTCGTAACGGGTTCCATCTGCGAGATCGAGTTGGTTGAACAGTCGTTTCGCGCAGGCTATCTTGCTGTTCTCGATTCCACGCAGGTCGAACGATTCCAGGCTGCCTTTGGTTTCGGCGACGAAGAACAGGTGCTTGAGACCGCTGTCGTCGCGGAAGGCCACAGCCCAGTCGGGGGCGTAGTTGCCCACAGGAGTCGGGATCTGGAATCCACGCGGCAGTTTCGCATACACCGCGACTTCCGCCGCATTATCGAGGTCCTTGGCGAAATCGCTTTCGATCCTGCCATCGGGGAACACCCAGTCCTGCACGCACTTAGACGCCTGATAGCCTTCGGCCTCATCACGATTGTTGCCGCCCTTGGTGAAGATGCTCGAATCGTATCCGCCTTCGATCCGGTCGTAGCAGATATGGTCAACGACCATGTTCGCCTTCTCCTGAACAATCAGACGGCCGACCCTCGCGATGAACTGCTCTGGATTGTCCCTGAACGTGAGGAACCGGTCCGGCCGAATGCTCTTGAGAATGCGTGCCGCGCAACGACGCGTGATGGTCGCGGCCTGCGCGATCTCGCCGAGCAGATCGTATCTCACGCCGTTCGAAGCGTCGACATCCAAGTCACCGGTATGGGAGTCGTTCCTGTGGAAGTGTGTGCGGTCCGCGAGCTCGTCGCGTGAGGCATTCTCCTTCTGGATGCCGCGCGTGACCGTGTAGGACAGTTTCGATACGACCAGACGCTCGTCAATTGCCTTGACTGCGTTTTTGACGAGTTCGTCGTCGTCGAAGCTGACGGTATACGCATACTTGTGGTTGATGCGTCTCCAGAGCTCCTGGAACTCCTTCTTCTGCCAGTTGGCATTGAGCGGATTGCCATGTACCTTACGCTTCAATGCGTTGCCGATCAGCACCTCGGTGGTGCCTTCCACCACGCTGTCCAGCACGAGACGGATTGCCGGGACCTTCTTTCGCAAGGGTTCTGGCAGAAGTTTCACCGCATCCTTGCCGAAACGCTCTTCCTTGTACTTGTCGGTCAGCTTGCCGTCGCGGTCGATGAGCCGGTCCACGGTCAGCGCGTACACGATGTCACGCGCCTCGTCCTTGCTGAACGACACGTCTCCCAAGCCCGCATACTCCGGACCGAGCTTGTCGGCCGGAACGCATGTCTTGGCGAAGAACGCATCGTTGATGACAATTGGCCGCTCTCGCAGGTCGGTCTCGATGTCCTTCTGCAGGCTTTCGGCGAACCTTTCGTAGCTTTCCGACGCGATAACGGTCAACAGGTTCACGTCAAGGAAGTCCGCGTCGCTGAGCAGGTTACGATCCTGACGCACGCCCTCGCGGTTCACGCACAGGCGCAGGCCGCGTCCAACCTCTTGGCGTTTGCCGACCTCGTTGTCCGAATGCTTCAACGTGCAGATCTGGAACACGTTCGGGTTGTCCCATCCCTCGCGCAGCGCGGAATGGCTGAAGATGAACCTCGTGGGCTCGTCGAAGCTCAACAGTCGTTCCTTGTTTTTCAGAATCAGGTCGTATGCGCTGATGTCGTCGCTGTCTTCCGACCCGCGTTTGACTTTCGAGTCGATGGAATGACCGTGCTTGTCGATGCTGAAATATCCCTTGTGCACGTAACGGCCGTGTGTGGTGCGTAGCCAGTCGAGATAGCCGGACCCGTCGTCGAGACGGTTCTCGACGAAATCATGCACGCAACGGTCGTACTCCTGCTCGAACATGTCCGCGTACTCGCCGTTCAACGGCTCGCCGTCATCGTCGTACTGTCGGTATTTCGCGACCTCGTCGATGAAGAACAGGCTCAGGCATTTGATGCCTCGCGCCCACAGGTGCTCCTCCTTGTGCAGGTGGGAGAGGATGGTCTCGCGGATCTGCACGCGGCGCATGTCTGCTTCGGATCCGTCGTTCATGATACGGCCCTTGCCGAGCGTCTCGCCATTCATGAACCGCACGTAGCCGGTTCGGCCCGGCTCCAGGCCGTCGGGCACGATGCCGTCCGGAGCGATGCACCAGCCGTCGTGGTACGCTTCTAGCCCGCCGGACGCGGTGTAGACGTCGTCGCCCTCGTCGAACAGTTCGGACGTGGTCACGACCTTACCGGCCGAGGACAGCTTCTTGTATTCGATACGGGCCTGCGGCGCCCTGTTTTTGCTGACGATGACGTCCTGCAGATACAGGTAGCCGTCGGTGCCGCGCATGTTGTTCAGCTCGAAGCCCTTGACCTCGATGCGCTTGACCAGACGCTGGTTGTACGCGTCCAGCGCGTCCAGTGCATACACGAGGTCGTGCTTTATCTTGTGCGTGGCGGAATAGTTCAGCGTGAACAATGGTTTGAACAGGCGTATGCCCGCCTGCGTGGCCTTGCCGCCCATCTTCTGCGGCTCGTCCAGGATCATGATCGGATGGCTCGCACTGATCACGTCGATCGGGCGGCGCGAGCCGAAATCGTCACGTTCCGAGAAGATGATTCTTGCGTCCCTACTACGCCCGTTCTCCTTCATGGACGTGTTGAACGCCTGCATGTTGATGACCATCACCTGGATGTCCGAGGACTGGGCGAATTCGTCCAGCCGGTTCAGATTCGACGAGTCGTAGATGAAGGAGTGCAGTTTCTTCCCATAGCCCTCGTTGCCGTCGCGGCCGGACGTGTAGAAATAGTCGCCTGTCATGTCCAACGATTTGGCGACGCCCTCGCGGATGGCGATGGACGGGACCACGACGATGAACTTCGTCCAGCCATACCTGCGGTTCAATTCGAACATGGTCTTCGTGTACACGAACGTCTTGCCCGTGCCGGTCTCCATCTCCACGTCCAGTTCGACGGCACCGGCCGGATCCGTGTACAGCTTCGGGGATTCCGTCAGGTTCTGCCGACGTTGTACGTTTTTGATGTTGGCGAGCAGCCTTTCGCCGTCCAGCAACAGATCTGCGTTGCGGTAGCCCGTGTCGTCATCCGCGTCGAAATGGCCGAGCATCTCCTGCACCGGCCTCAACTCGGGGATATCGAAAGTGTCCTGAGCGGGATTGAGCACTTGGGATGCGGGCTTACGGATACCGGTGTCGCGGATATAGGAGACGCCATCCTGCAGCGGCTGGCCGTCGAACACGTCGCATACCGCGTCCGCAGCATCGGTCTGGTACTGGTATTGCGAGAATTTGAATTGCATATCGGTGACCTCAGATGATGCGGATCTGCGTGGAGCCGGTCTTCTCGTCGGCGGACTGCTTGAAGATCTCAGTGAAGTTCGTACGCGCAGCACTGTTCAGGAAACCGTTCTCAGAGACCAGCACATAGGACGGACGCGGCCTGAACGCCGCCATCGTGCGGACCAGCGATTCGGGGATACTGTCCTCGAAGCATGCGAGCAGCTTGCCGTTGTTTACGCTGTACACGGTGTGGCCGTCGAATTCGCCTCCCGACAGGACGTCGATCTTCGAGCTGTACGGCAACTGGAACTTCGGCAGCGCCTCGAACAGCAGATCCAGATCGGAACGGTCCATTTTCGTGATGTCCACGTCGTCGTCGATGTCCTTCTGGGAATACTCGTCGACGAGCTTGCGCCTGTCCTCGTAATTCGAATCATCCACGCGGAGCACACGGAAGCCGATGTCCGGCACCTTCTTGGGAGTGCCGTCGAGTGTCAGTTGCGCATTCTCCGCTTCAATCTCGGACTTGATTTTCTCGCCGGCACGGCGGATGCGTTCCTCGCCGATCTCGCAGATGGTTGAATACCCGGCTTTGGCAGTCGCACTTTTGGGATCTGTTATCTCTGGAAGCTGAACCATAATGAATTTACGACGGCCATTATCCTCAGCATTTTTCATCATGACAGCCTCCGCTGTAGTAGCGGATCCGCTAAAAAAGTCAAGAACTGTAGATTCCTCCAAAGATCCGATTTCAACGATTCTCTTCAGCAAATAGGGAGACTTGGGAAAGTCCATGATATTTGATCCAAAAAGATCTTTAATGCTGGCTTTCCCTTGATCATTGTTGACATCGTTTGCGTCCCAAAGAGACTTAACTAGAGTTGTAGCCCCTTTTCCGTCTTTATCTGCATAGTCCTTACGAAATATTCTCCATTCTCCACTTCGAGCCTTTTCTGCGTATAGAAGCTTCCCCTCCTGCTGAACCTTTTGCTTAGACCAAGTCCAACATGTCTTTGTTCCATCCGGCGCATCTGGGAAAACCTCAAAGCGATATTCTTTATCTGGAGTAAGGCTGACATTGCCTTTGTCATTGACATACAAAGGATAATAAAGAGTCGGACGGGTTACGGGATTGAAATTCTGATTTCGATTTCTGAGTCCTATGGGACGAAAAGCTCCATAACTATCAGATAACGAGTATTCAGACATCATCCGTTCATCTTTCTCAACCGGCAATATAGTTGTTGGTTGAGCATAATTTTTCGCATAGCACAGAACTGGCTCACAAGTTCTGGCAACAAACATATCGAGATTACGACCACGGGGGTTAACCTTGACATATAGCTTTGCAACGAAATTTCTTTCGCCAAATATTTCGTTGCAAAGATTTTGCAGATCACTTTCCTCGTTGTCGTCAATGCTGATGAAAATCGCTCCGTCACGCGTCAATAAATCCCTTGCGAGCATTAGCCTTGGATAGATCATGGAACACCAGTCGGAGTGGAAGCGACCGTTGCTCTCCGGATTGGCGACGAGTTGGCCACCTTCGTCGTTGTAATCGCCGCTTTCAGATTTGTCAGCGGCGATGGTTTTACCGAAGTTGTCTTTGTAGATGAAGTCGTGGCCTGTGTTGTACGGAGGGTCGATGTAGATGAGCTTGACTTTGCCGGCGTAGTTCTCGCGCAGGAGCTTCAACGCGTCGAGGTTGTCTCCCTCGATGTACAGGTTCCTGGTGGTGTCCCAGTCCTTGCTACGTTCCTTGACGGGTCGCAGGGTCTTGGCGATGGGTTCGCGGGCGAGGCGTTTCGCCTCGCGTTTGCCGGGCCAAGTGAACTGGTAGCGTTCCCGGTTGCCTTCCGCCACATCACCAAGTCGCTCTTTCAGCGCGTCGAAGTCCACCGCACGTTCGGTTCTGCCGGTCTTCGGGTCAGTGATCTCGGTGGCCACGTCTGGGAACAGGGCGAGCAGCCTATCCACGTTCTCCTTGGTCAAATCCGGTGTGATGCCGTGGATTTTCTCGATGTCACTCACAGTGTTTCTCCTTGTTGTTCCTGTTCGAGCTCGTGCCGCTTGGCCTGCAGATCGTCCCATAGCCTGTTCCGCTGGCCTATCTGGACGGTCCTGGCGTGGCGTCGTTCCAGCTGGTCTATTTCTTTGATAAGTCTCATTATGCGCGTGCGGGACACGATGCGTCGGTCGACGCGCGTCGGATCCGACGAGCTGAGGATGGTCTCCGCGCACAACGACTCCCATACGGTGTCCAGATTGGTTCCGCTCAGACGAATGAGTGCGGATTCGCATTCCACCGGTTCTCCCATATGAACCGAGCCCTCCATGAGCCCTTCGGCCACGTTCGCGTTGCGAAACACCGCGAATCTTGTCATGCTGCCATTCACGCAGACGAACAGGATACGCGACCTGTGATGGGTCAGTTCATCACGGGTGCGGGCGATGTGCTCCATGACCTCCAGCGGCGGATGTTCTGTGGATTGCTCTAGGCCAATCACGTTGATTTCGTTGGTGAACGGTCCTGCTGGTATGCCGGTCTCCTGCTCGCGGATCACGGCGAGCATGGTGATTGAGTCGATGTCCTCGATGAAATGCTGCCGTAAGCGTTTACCTACTTTGGTGTTCGTATAGAAGCGTTCTTTGGCGAGCCGTCCCCTCGGATGCATGACCGCGGTGGTGCTGGGCAGTCCCAATGTGAGTGCGGTCACAGGTCCGCATGATTCGATGCCGCTCATGACTTACCTTCCGTTGCAGGACGGATGACGAGGAAACAAACTAGTTCGAAATCGTCGAGCCCCTTTATATTCTCGTCAAGGAAATTCCCCATGGATCCAGTGAAGAAACTGTCGGCCGCAGTCGCATCATCCTGGTCCAGGATGCTTCTGACCGCATCGTGTAGCAAGTCGGAAGCGTGGCGCATGTCTCTGCCGTCATGGGTGAACCGATTGTATGCGTGGCATAGGCGCGGATCATATGTATCCTTGCCTTTGCACAGCTTGCGCATCACATCGAGACAGTCCTTGGCATTCAGATGCCCGTGCAGGATCCTTCCGTCGTCGCCGACATGCACGAGATAATAGGGGTGGATCGGGTTGCGGCCCACGGCCTTCACGTCCTTGTTCGTGTTGCGCAGCACGAACAGGATGCCAGGCTCGTTGCCCTCGACCACAGCGTTGATGCCCGTAGGTGTGCGTTCGATGTCGGGGTTGTCGCGATGATAGCCGACCAGATCCATGCGGAACTCATTGAGGCCGAGGTCGGTGATGCTGACGCCGCCGTCCACATCTTCAAGATCGAGTATCTCGTCCTGCATCTGCCTGAGCTGACGTTCCCTGTACTCCAAATCTCCCTTCTCGTCGGGATTGATGTAGTCATCGTCGCCGGTGGAAGCCATCACAGCGACCTTCATGCGTGCCTCGACTCTGTCTTTGAGCTTGAGATATTTGTCGAGATCCACGTCGGGCCAGTAGTTGACCAGTTGGATACGTTTGTTCGTCGAGCCGATACGATCGATGCGGCCAAAACGCTGGATGATACGCACAGGATTCCAATGGATGTCGTAGTTGACCATCATGTCGCAGTCCTGCAGATTCTGCCCTTCGGAGATACAATCCGTGGCGATCAGAATGTCGATGTCTGTGTCTTTCAACCGGGGCACAGTTATATCGCGTTCCTTTGAAATAGGGGAAAAGCATGCCAGGATGTCGGACATGCGACCGCCTACCTTCTTAACCGTGCATCGTCCCGGATTCGTGCCGGTCACTTCCGCGGTATTCAATCCCAGCATGCCGGCGTATTTGCTGACGTGTTCGTACAGGTAGTCGGCGGTGTCGGCGAACGCGGTGAAGATGAGGAGCTTGTGGTTGCCGGGGTTGATGGGCTGGTTCTGCTTGTCGCTGATGGTTCGGTACAGACGCTGCAGCTTCGCGTCGTGTGCTGCGTCGATACCGGCAACCATGTCCAGTAGGCGGTGGATAACATCCATGTCGCGAAGAATGCAATCGCGCCAGGTGCGCCAATCCATGTCGGACAGCAGGAATCTGGTCTTGCCTTTGGTAGCGAACTCGTCCGGATCCATACTCTCCGTGTCATCCTGGTCTAGGTCGAATCCGTCGTCGAAACGATCAATATCAATTTGCTCAAGCACGCCGGTGTCGTAATGCTTGGCACGGTATTCCTCATACGAGTCGATCGTGCCGACCGTATCTGACATGTAGCCGAGCACACGATCCAACGTCATGCGGAACGAGTGGACGCTGCTCTCGAAACGTTTGAGCAGGTTCGTGGCCATGAGCTTACGCACACCCGTTTCTCGGCCCCGGATGGTCAGGCCTTCGATTTTGTCATCGTCGAAGTACTTGCTCATGCGCGATTCGAGCACGAACTCGGACGGGGTGTACAACGCGAGGGTGAGCCTTTCCAACTCGTCATAGATCTCGTCGTAAGACACGCAGTCGCTTTCCGTGGATAGCGCCGGGCGGATGGTCTGCGGGCGGAGACGTTCAGGGAAGCCGCCGATCGCATCCATATCGTAATGGTTACGGATGTGGCGGCGGCTGCGCGCGACGGTGACCTGATCGAGGATACGGAAGAAATCGAAGTCGAGCATGTCCATCAGACGTTTGGTGTTGCGTTCCTCCGGTTCGAGTTTCGACCAGACACCGTAAGCCTTCTGCGCGTTGCGGAACACCATATCGATATTGGTGGAAAGCCCGAGCTTCCTGGACCATTCATCGCCTTTGTCGCCGTAGGCCAGTTCGAGCTGGTTCTGCAGATCGCGGAAACGATTGTTCACCGGGGTGGCGGAGAGCATAAGCACCTTTGTAGGCACGCCGGAATGGATGACCTTGTTGAGGAGCTTCTGGTATCGGTTTTCTTTGTCATCGGCCTTGGCGGCGCTGTCTGCGCCATTGCGGAAGTTGTGCGACTCATCGATGACGACGAGATCATAGTTGCCCCAGTTGATCCGTTCAATCGGGATGTTCATAATCGTATCGCCCCGCGTGCGGCTCAGATCCGTATGGAACAGCACATCGTAACGCAGATGGTCGCCGGCGATTGGATTGTTCGTTGCGTTCGACCGGTACGTGACCCAGTTGTCCTTGAGCTTCTTCGGGCACAGAACAAGTACGTTGCGGTTGCGGGCCTCGAAGTACTTGACCACGGCCAGTGCGGTGAACGTCTTGCCCAAACCGACCGAATCGGCCAAGATGCAGCCGTTGTATGTTTCGAGCTTGTTGATGATTGCGAGGGCCGCGTCCTTCTGGAAGTCGTACAGCTTGTTCCAGATCAGGCTTTCACGGAAACCGGTGCCTCCCTTCGGTAGCACATCCTCGGAGATGTCATCAAGGAACTCGCTGAAGATACGGTACAGGGCCATGTAGTAGACGAGTTCGGGCGGGTTTTCTTGGTACATGCGCTCGATGCCGTCGATGACCTTGTCGGTCACGTCATGCAGGTCGCCGCTGTCCCAAGCACTATTGAACTGGTCCAAGAAGCCTTTGGCTGCAGAGCCGTCCACTTTGGCGACGCCTTGATAGGAGGCTGCGTGTCGGCTCACACCTAACTGCGTGGTCGTGAACTCGTTGAACGGCATGTACGCGATGTGCTCGTCGCCATGTTCCATTCCGAGAAACTGGGCTATATTTGACCCCTCAGAGAACGACATGAAACGAGCCTTCTTGCGACGGATCCAGTTGGCGCATTCCGTGGCGATGGCCTTCTGCGTGAGCTCGTTGCGCAGGCGGATCTCCAATGGAGTGCCATACAGGCTTTGTTCGCGTTCCAAGCGTGGGATGTAGAATTCGCGTTGTTCCTTGGGGGTGGCGTCCTCGGTGAATGTCTTTGACGTATAGATGAAACGGAACGCGCCTGCATGTTCCAATTGTTCGCGCAGCTCCCTGTACGCGTACATCGAGAACGATGCCGCCGCGATGGATATCCTGTCGCCTTCGCGTATCGTACGAACAAGGTCGTCCTTGACCAGCGAAGTCTTGTTATCGATAAAGCCCTGAGTCACAGCACCTATTTTAGTGGAGGAGGGGCCAAGGGGCAGTAGCGACGCCTTAACATTTGTCAGGGTATTGCATCGTGTGAGTATGACGTGACAATGCAATCATTGGTCATTGCGCGAATGTGGGTAGGTCTGCAATTAGGTGCTGACGGGAATACGTTGAAGGAACGTGTCTCTTCTGATGAAATTGGTAAGAGGGTTAGTCGGTTTATTGCATGGTAGTGTGCCAGCCGGAAGCTGCTTTGTAGCATGCTTCTACGGACATCAAGTCAGGCTTCTTGCTTTGGAGAGAAGTGCATCTATATTGGACAGATACAACTAATTGAAGTATCCAAAGCTTTATAGTGTGGTGATGGCAACTGTTGCCAATAAAAAGTCCAGTAAAACTCTTTTCGAGCAAGTAATCATTTAAGAGAGGGGAAAGCACCATGGACGCTGGAAAGAAAATCCTGCTGGACTTATTTACCGGTTCGCTTCGGTTCGTGGTTCCGGTGTATCAGCGCAGATACTCATGGGGCAAGGCGCAGTGCCGGTAATTGTGGGCCGACATTGTAACGGCTGGCAGGCATCCTGAGAGAATGCATTTCACCGGGTCGATTGTATGGATGCAGGAAGGCGGCATCGGCCCGGACGGCGTCAGCCGGTGTCTGCTCATCGACGGCCAGCAGCGCCTCGTATTGGCGGGTCAGCGCGTTATCCGTCTGGCTCAGAATCGCCTTGAAATCCTCGCGGGTCAGCGGCTTCAAATTCACGCGCACCGGGAAACGCCCCTGCAATTCGGGAATGAGATCCGTCACCTTCGCCACATGGAACGCGCCCGCCGCGATAAAGAGCATGTAATCCGTCTTGACCACGCCGTATTTGGTGTTCACCGTGCTGCCCTCGACGATCGGCAGGATGTCGCGCTGAACGCCCTCGCGGCTCACATCCGGGCCGTTGGCGGAGCGCCCGGCCACCTTGTCGATCTCGTCGATGAAGATGATGCCGTCCTGCTCGGCGCGGCGCAGGGCTTCCTCCGTCACCGCGTCCATGTCGATCAGCTTATCCTCTTCCTCGGCGACCAGCAGACGGCGCGCGTCGGCGACCTTCATGCGGCGCATCTTGGTCTTTTTGGGCATCATGTCGCCCATCATCGAGCCGATGTTCACGCTCGCGCCGTTGATCTCCACGTCCTTCGGCGCGTCCTCCACCTCGACCTCGATCTCCACGTCCTCCAGCTCGCCGCGCTGAAGCTGGGCGCGCAGCTCGTCCGCCTTCTGGGCGATGCGCTGCTTTTCCTCGGCGGGCAGCTCCGGCTGCTTGGGTTTGTTGCCCAGCAGCACGTCAATCGGGTTGACCGGCTTGCGGTTCGGGTGCAGAATCAGGTCGATGATGCGCTCCTCTGCGAGCACGGTCGCGCGCGCCTTGACCTTCTGGCTGGCCTTCTCCTTGCAGATCCGCACGCTGGCCTCGACCAGATCGCGGATGATGCTCTCCACGTCGCGGCCGACATAGCCGACCTCGGTGAATTTCGTCGCCTCAACCTTGACAAACGGCGCGTCCACCAGCTTGGCCAGACGGCGGGCGATTTCGGTCTTGCCCACGCCCGTCGGGCCGACCATCAGGATGTTTTTGGGCACGATTTCATCCCGGATTTCTTCCGGAAGCTGCGCGCGGCGATAGCGGTTGCGCAGGGCGACGGCGACGGCGCGCTTGGCCTCGTCCTGACCGATGATATAGCGATCCAGCTCGCGAACAACCTGTTTCGGCGTCAATTCCATATCAGGCATCCTCCACAATCACGTTATGGTTGGTGAACACGCAGATATCCGCCGCGATATGCAGCGCCTTTTCGGCGATTTCGTGCGCGGAAAGATCGGTGTTCTCCTTGAGGGCGCGCGCGGCAGCCATCGCATAGTTGCCGCCGGAGCCTACGGCCGCGACGCCGTCATCCGGCTCGATGACCTCGCCCGTGCCGGAGACGATCATCAGCGTTTCGCCGCTGGCGACGATCAGCATGGCCTCCAGCTTGCGCATGGCCTTGTCGCTGCGCCATTCCTGCGCCAGCTCGACGGCGGCGCGCTCCAGATTGCCGGAATACTGCTCCAGCTTCGCCTCAAAGCGGTCGCAGAGCGCAAAGGCGTCCGAAACCGTTCCGGCAAAGCCGGTGACGACCTTGCCGCCGTAGATGCGGCGAACCTTGTGCGCGGTCGCCTTGAAGATGGTGCTTTCGCCCATCGTCACCTGACCGTCGCCCGCGACGGCGATTTTGCCGTCCTTCCTGACGGCGCAGATGGTGGTGCCCTTGAGTGTCATCTATGTTTACCTCCGATACGTTACACTGGGTTATGTCGGGACGCTGTCCCGTCAACTCCTTCCGTCTGCCTTCGGCAGCCACCTCCCTCTAGGAGGGAGGCGCTTCGTATATGCTTCCATTCCGCTCAAAAACTTCTTTTGAGCCGCATCTCCGCCTCAGCGGTTTCCTCTTTGAGGAAACCGACTGAAGGAGTTCGTTTTCTTATTATAACACGCCGCCCCGATTTTGAACAGGGCGGCGTGCGGGGAGTCAGTTTTGAAGCGTCCGGTCGAAATCGCAGGCCAGCGGATTGCTGCGGATGGCCTCGATGGTATCCAGCGCGCGCGCCGCGACGTGGGCATAACGCTCCTGCTTGTTGCGGATGCGCTTTTCGCAGGAATCAATCAGGCCGAAATTGGCGTTCATCGGCTGGAAATCGGCCGTCGCGCCGGAAACATGGTGCGCCAGCGCGCCGATAGCCGTGCGCGTCGTGAAATCAACCGGCGGCAGGCCGAGCATGCGCCGCGCCAGCGAAATGCCCGCGACGAGGCCGCTGGAGGCGCTCTCCACATAGCCCTCCACGCCGGTCATCTGCCCGGCGAAATACAGGCCGGGGCGGCCGATCATGCCATATTGCGCGTTGAGGAAGCCCGGCGAATGGAGAAACGTGTTGCGGTGCATCACGCCGTAGCGCAGGAACTCCGCGTTTTCAAGGCCGGGGATCATGGAGAAGACGCGCTTCTGCTCGCCCCACTTGAGCCGCGTCTGGAAGCCGACGAGGTTATACATCGTCCCCGCGCTGTTCTCCGCGCGGAGCTGCACGACGGCGTAGGGCTCGCGCCCGGTTCGGGGATCGACGAGGCCGACGGGCTTCATCGGCCCGAACGCCATCACCATTTCCCCGCGCGCGGCCATCACCTCGATGGGCATGCAGCCCTCGAAGACCTGCGTGCCGTCAAACCCGTGCACATCGGCCTTTTCGGCGGTCAGCAGCGCCTGATAAAACGCCTCGTATTCCTCGCGGTTCATCGGGCAGTTGAGGTAATCGTCGCCGCGGCCGTAGCGCCCCTGCCGGAACACCTTCGTCATATCCAGCGATTCGCCGGAGACGATCGGCGCGGCCGCGTCGTAAAAATTCAGCGTTTGCAGCCCCGGCAGCGCCGCGATTTTCTCCGCCAGCTTATCGCTGGTCAGCGGCCCCGTGGCGATGACGGCGTTGGTCTGCGGCAGCTCGTCCGCCTCGCGGAGGACGACCTCGATCAGCGGATGGCTGCGCACGGCCTGCGTCACATAATCCGAAAACTTTTCGCGATCCACCGCCAGCGCGCCGCCCGCGGGCACGCGCGTCGCGTCCGCCGCCTTGAGGATGAGGCTGCCAAGCTGGCGCATCTCCTCCTTGAGCAGGCCGACGGCGTTGGTCAGCTGGTCGCTTCTGAGCGAATTGGAGCAAACCAATTCGGCAAAGCCCGCGCTGTGGTGCGCAGGCGTAAAGGCGTGGGGCTTCATTTCGTGCAGGGTCACGGGCACGCCGCGCCGGGCAAGCTGCCACGCCGCCTCGCACCCCGCCAGCCCCGCGCCGATCACAATCGCTCTTTCCATCATTCGTTCTCTTCCTGCGGCGCGGGAATGCGCTCGCGGCAGGTTTCGTTCGCGCAGACGTAGAAATCGCCCTTTTTCGTGCGGGAAAGCGTCATGTAGCTTCCGCACTTCGGGCACTTCTCCCGAACCGGCATCTCCCAGGAGACGAAATCGCATTCCGGGTAGCGCTCGCAGCCGTAGAACTTGCGCCCCTTGCGCGAGGTCTTCTGCAGGAGCTTGCCGCCGCACTTCGGACAGGGCGCGTCGATTTCAATCTGAATCGCCTTCGTGTTGCGGCAGTCCGGGAAGTTTGGGCAGGCCAAAAACCGGCCGTAGCGCCCCAGCTTGTAGACCATCATCGCGCCGCACTTGTCGCAGGGCACATCGGAAACCTCGTCCTTGATTTCGACCTTTTCGATCTTGGCCTCCGCGTTTTCCAGCGTCTTTTCAAACGGGCCGTAGAAATCGGAAAGCACCTTGTGCCAATCCAGCTTGCCCTCTTCCACCTCGTCGAGCTGCTCCTCCATGCCGGCGGTGAAGGCGATATCCACGATATCCGCGAAATACTCCTCCATCATGTTGGTAATCATAATGCCAAGCTCGGTCGGGAAGAGCTGCTTCTTTTCGCGCATGACGTACCCGCGCGCCAAAATGGTGGAGATCGTCGGCGCGTAGGTGGACGGGCGGCCGATGCCCTTTTCCTCCAGCGCGCGCACCAGTGAGGCCTCCGTGTAGCGCGGCGGCGCCTGCGTGAAGTGCTGCGTGGCCTCGTCGCCCAGCAGCTCCGCCTTGTCGCCCTCGTTCACGTCCGCCATCGCGCCGGCCTGCGCCTCATCCTGCGCGGGCGCGTCGTCCGTGCCTTCTTCATACACCGCCGTGAAGCCCGCGAATTTCAGCCGCTCGGCGCTCGAACGCAGAACCGCGCCGCTCTCGGAGGCGATTTCAATCTGCTGGGTTTCATACAGCGCGTCCGCCATCTGGCAGGCGACAAAGCGCAGATACACCAGCTTGTACAGGTTAAACTGATCCTTGGTCAGCGAGGCCTTGATCTCCTCCGGCCGCAGGTCGATGTTCGCCGGGCGGATGGCCTCGTGCGCGTCCTGCGCGCTCTTGCGCCCCTTGTAGACGTTCGGCTTCTCCGGCACATATTCCGCGCCGTAACGCGCCGCAATCGCCTCGCGCGCGGCGGCCACCGCCTCGTCGCTCAGGCGGACGCTGTCGGTACGGATGTAGGAAATCAGGCCCAGCGTGCCGCGCCCCTCGATGTCCACGCCCTCGTAGAGCTGCTGGGCGATCTGCATCGTCTTGGCCGTGGTGAAGCCGAGCTTGCGGCTGGCCTCCTGCTGCAAATTGGAGGTCGTGAACGGCGGGGCGGGATGCTTGCGCTTTTCGCCGCGCTTCACGCTGCGGATGACAAAGCCGCCCTGTTCCACGCGCGCCTTCGCCGCGTCCGCCTGCGCCTGATCGGAAAGGCTCACGCGCTCGCCGTCCAGCGCGATCAGCCGCGCATGGAGCTGTTTGCCGCCCGCGCGCAGCTCCGCGTCCACATACCAGTATTCCTCCGGCTCAAACTGCTCGATCTCGTGCTCGCGGTCAACCACCATGCGCGTGGCGACGGACTGCACGCGCCCCGCAGACAGCCCCTTCTTGATCTTCACCCAGAGCAGCGGGCTGATCTTGTAGCCCACCAGCCGGTCGAGCAGACGGCGCGCCTGCTGGGCGTTGACGAGCTGCATATTCACCGCGCGCGGCTGCTTGATCGCGCTCTTGACCGTCTTTTCCGTGATCTCGTTGAATTCCACGCGGCATTCGCTTTCCGGGTCGATGCCCAGAATGGTCGCCAGATGCCACGAAATCGCCTCGCCCTCGCGGTCAGGGTCCGTCGCGAGGATGATGGATTTCGCGCCCTTCGCCTCTTTGCGGATGCGCTCGAGCACCTCGCCCCGGCCGCGAATGGTGATGTACTTCGGTTCAAAATCGTGCTCGACGTCCACGCCAAGCTGGGATTTGGGCAAATCCCGAACGTGCCCCTGCGAGGCCTCCACCTTGTAGTTTCGGCCTAAAAATTTCGAAATGGTGCGCGCCTTCGCGGGCGACTCCACGATAACCAGCTTGTATGCGGGCTTACGACTGTTCAAATCCAATTCCTCCAACGCGGCGGAAAAACCGCCGTATTCTCTTCACGCTTCAAAACACACGCGCCTGAGCCAAGCGCGGGAAAATCCCCGCTTTTCACCCCGCCGGCGGCGGGATAAACGCGGCTCAAGGCAACTGCCAAACGTCAAAAAGGATACCAGCCCTTTTTGAATCTGTCAAGGCCGCAATTTGAATTTCGCAGGAAGTTTCTTCATTAGTATGCGGTTTTATGCGCGTTTTCAGCCCGTCATCTGCGTCCCCGGCGCGTATCTCGTTCCGGCCAGCGGCGTGACCAGCCCATCCATTTCCATCTCGATGAGCAGCGCGCCCAGCTCGTCGCTCTCCAGCCCGCTGACCGCGCAGAGCGCGTCAAAATCCGCCTCGCCCGCCAGAAGCGCGGCGCAGATCGCCCGCTGCGTTTCATCCAGCCCGCCGGGGATGTGCGGTTTCTTTTCCGCCGGCGCTTCCATCGGCGCAACCGCCGCCTGCGCGGCCTTCGGCGCGTCCTTCGGCTCGATCACCAGCGCGGAGAGAATATCCGCCGCGCCCGTCACCAGCCGCGCGCCCTCGCTGATGAGCATGTTGGGCAGCTGCGCGCCGGGGCTGTCCACATTGCCGGGCAGGGCAAACACCTCGCGCCCGTTTTCCAGCGTCCGCGTCGCGGTATTCAGCGCGCCGCTGCGCCGCGGCCCCTCCGTGACCAGCGTGCCCAGACACATGCCCGCGATGATGCGGTTGCGCTGCAAAAAGCTGTATCGGCTCGGCGGCGTTCCCGGCGCGTATTCGCTGACGACGCTCCCGCCGCTTTCCAAAATCCGCCGCATCAGCGGATCGTTCTCCTGCGGATAGGGCTTATCCAGCGCGCTGCCCAGCACGGCGACGGTTCGCCCGCCGCCATCCAGCGTATGCGCCGCCGCGTCGATGCCCAGCGCCAGACCGGAAACGACGCAGACGCCGGTTTGCGCCAGCTCGGCGGCGATTTCCCGCGTGTGCGTCAGGCCGTAGGCGCTCGCCCGCCGCGTGCCGACCACGGCGACGGGGAAGCGATCCGTCAAATCCGTCTCGCCGTAGACATAGAGCAGGTGCGGCGGGTGGGCGATCTGCCGAAGCAGCGGCGGATACTGCGCGTCCTCGCGCAGGACGAGCGCCATCTTCTTTTTCGCCAGGCCGCCAAGCAGGCGCGCTTCATCCGCAAGCGCGTGCCGGAGCAGCGCCAGCCCCTTTTCCTGAAGCTGCGCCGCGTACAGCTCCGGCTCGGCCAAAATCGCCAGCGCGCTCCCCGCCGCGCGCAGCGCCGCCTCCCGGCGGCCATAGCTCACGCCCGCACCGACCAGAATCGCCATCGCTTCGGATTCAAGCATTTCGTTTTCCCCTTATTTCCAGTAATTTCCTTCCAGATTGCGATACCGCAGCGCTTCCAGAATATGTGCCTTGCCGATGTTCTCCTCTCCCGCGAGGTCGGCGATTGTCCGCGCGACCTTGCGCACCCGGCTGACCGCGCGCATGGAGAGGTTGTATTTGTCGCAGGCCTTGCCGATCAGCTCGCGGCAGGCGTCGTCCAGCGGGCAGAACTGTTCGAGCTGGCGCGCGGAAAGCTCCGCGTTGCTGCTGACGCCCTCGCCCGCGTATCGCGCCTGCTGCCGCCTGCGCGCGGCCTGCACACGCGCGTGAATCGCTTCAGAGGGCTCCTCCGGCGCGCTCTCGGTGATCTGGCGCACGGGGACGGCCGTGACCTCGAGCTGCATGTCGATTCTGTCCAGCAGCGGCCCGGAGATGCGCCCCAGATAGCGCGCGATTTCCTTCTGGGTACAGCGGCAGGGCTGCGTCGAGCTGCCGTAATTGCCGCAGGGGCACGGGTTCATCGCCGCAACGAACATCGCCCGCGCGGGGTATTTCGCCTGCGCGCTGACGCGGACGACGCTGACAAAGCCATCCTCCAGCGGCTGGCGCAGGGCTTCCAGCGCGCCCCGGTCGTACTCCGGCAGCTCGTCGAGGAACAGCACGCCGTTGTGCGCAAGGCTGATTTCGCCGGGGCGCGCCTTGGTGCCGCCGCCGACCAGCGCCACCGCGCTGACCGTGTGATGCGGCGCGCGGAACGGCCGCTCGGCCATCAGCCCCGCGTCAGCCGCCAGCGTGCCCGCCGCGCTGTGGATGCGCGTCACTTCCAGCGCTTCTTCCAGCGTCATATCCGGCAGAATCCCCGGCAGGCAGCGCGCCATCATCGTCTTGCCGCTGCCCGGCGGGCCGATCATCAGCACGTTGTGGCCGCCCGCTGCCGCGATTTCCAGCGCGCGCTTCGCGCCCTTCTGGCCGCGCACATCCGCGAAATCGCACAGGATTTTCTTTTCGCCCAGCAGCTCGGCATAGGGTCTGGCGCGCAGCGGCTCGATCTTCCGCCTGCCGCGCAGATGGTCGATCGCCTCGCTCAGGTGCGCGACCGGCAGAACGTCCAGCCCCTCGATGCAGGCGGCCTCCGCCGCGTTGGACGCGGGCAGCATGATTGCACGCAGGCCGCTTTCCTTCGCCGCAATGGCCATCGACAACGCCCCGCGCACGCCCATCACCCCGCCGGAGAGCGACAGCTCGCCGACCGCCGCCATGCCCGCCATCGTCTCCGCGTCCAGCCGCCCCATCGCCGCGAGAATCGCCAGCGCAATGGGCAGGTCGTAGGCCGGCCCCTCCTTGCGCACATCCGCCGGAGCGAGGTTGAGCGTCAGCCGCGCGACGGGGAAGGGCGTATGGCAGGCGGACATCGCCGCGCGCACCCGTTCCCGGCTCTCCTTCACCGCCGTATCCGGCAGACCGACAATTTCAAACATCGGCATGCCGTCCACACAATATGCCTCCACCGTCACCGGGTAGCCCTGTATGCCCGTCAGCCCCATACTCTGAACACTTGCAAGCACGGCAAACACTTCCATTTCGTTCTTCTTTGTTTACAGAAAGTATATCATACGCATCCTGCGCAGGCAAGTGGAAAGGGGAAGCCGCCGCCGAAAATCATCTTTTTCGGCCGCCGTGCGCGCTCAAACCGCGCCCGCATCCGTCCCCTTTTTATTTTCGCCCGCCCGATCGGTTGCAAATCTGTCAACCGAGGCGTATAATGAGAATGGCGTTTATTTTATTCAAAGTCAATCACAAAGGAATTTTGTAGTCATGCGTTTTCAAACTGTTCACACCCCCACGTCGCTCACCGAAGGCCCGATCTCGCAGGCGCTGATCTCCTTCGCGCTCCCGCTGCTTCTGGGCAACCTGTTCCAGCAGCTCTATAACACGGCGGATTCCCTGATCGTCGGCAATTTTCTGGGCAGCGAGGCGCTGGCCGCCGTCAGCTCCTCCGGTAACCTGATCTTCCTGATGGTCGGTCTGGTCAACGGCGTCTCGATGGGCGCTGGCGTCGTCATCGCGCGCTATTTCGGCGCGAAGGATTACGACCGCATGCAAAAGACCATCCACACGCTGCTGGCCTTCGGCCTCGTCGCGGGCGTGCTGCTGACGGTTGTCGGCGTCGCGCTCTCCCCGGTGATGCTGCGGCTGATGGATACGCCGGAAACGGTTCTGCCCAATTCCATCAGCTATTTCCGCACCTATTTTACCGGATCGCTGGCTTTCGTGCTCTATAACATCTGCATGGGCATTTTGCAGGCCGTCGGCGACAGCCGCCACCCGCTGCAATACCTGATTATTTCTTCCCTCGTCAACGTCGTGCTCGACCTGCTCTTTGTCGGCGTGTTCCACATGGGCGTGTGGTCCGCCGCCGCGGCGACGGCCATTTCCCAGTTGGTGAGCATGGCGCTGTGCCTGCTCCGCCTGATGCGAAGCGAACGCGCGTACCGCGTCAGCCTGCGGAAAATCCGCTTTGACAGGCGTGCGCTCCTCGAAATTCTGCAAAACGGCCTGCCCGCCGGTCTGCAATCCGTCATGTATTCGCTCTCCAACATCATCATTCAGGCGAGCGTCAACGGCTTCGGCACGGACGTCATGGCGGCGTACACCGCTTACGGCAAGGTGGACGGCATGTATTGGATGGTCATCAATGCGTTCGGCGTCGCCATCACAACCTTTGTCGGCCAGAATTTCGGCGCGCGGCTCTATGACCGCATGAAGAAGAGCATCAACGTCTGTCTGGGCATTGCCGCGGCGGTGACGCTCCTGCTCAGCGGGGTGCTGATGGTCGTTGCCGAACCCCTGCTCGGCCTGTTCAGCGACGACGCTCAGGTTCTTGAAATCGGCCTGTCCATCGTGCGGCTGATTGTGCCGACGTATATCACCTACATCTTCATTGAAATCCTTTCCGGCGCGATGCGCGGCGCGGGCGATTCGCTGATTCCGACGATTATGACGCTCACGGGCGTCTGCCTGCTGCGCGTGTTCTGGGTGACGGTGGTTGTTTCGGCGCACCATGAACTGAACGTGCTGCTGTTGAGCTATCCGATTACGTGGATCGTGACCTCGGGCATGTTTATGGTCTATTATCTGCGCGGCAGATGGCTCAAGCGCTGCATCGCCTTGCAGAACGCGGAAAATTAAACGAATTGAATCTCAATGGGATAGATGCCTCTAAACGCGATATGTCAAAAGACATGGAGGCTGGGTTACAATAAAAACACGGGCATTTTGTGTTCGTCAGACTGTAGACAAAAAGCTATTCTCCCCCGAGGGGGGAGAATAGCCCTTTCCGCAAATGAAAGAATAGCTGAATTTCTTGATTTTGCTATTCAAGCCAAGTTTGCTTATGTCAACAAGCTGACAGGCATTTTGTGCCCGTCACACCAAAGCAAAGCGGGGCATGGCTGATGGACGAACGCAGGCGCGTGATTCTGCTTCCGATTCGCCGTCGGCTGGCTGTGCTCGCCTGCGCCTATTTGGCGGGCGTTTACCTGGCGCAGATTGCGGCGTTCCCCGCGGTTTGGATTGGGTTTCTGTGCGCTTTTTCGGCGGTTCTCGGTCTTTTTCGGCTGAGACGGCGGAAAAGTGCGCTTTTTTGTGTCGCGCTGGCGCTTTTCCTGCTCGGCAACGGCGTGACGGCCTCGATGCTGGCTGTTCGCGATGCGCCGAGCGGGTCGAAGGCCGAGATTATCGGCGAGATCGACGCGATTGAGCGGGAGAACCGCGTCTGGCTGAAGAACGCGACGTGCGACGGCGAAGCGCGCTCGCGGCGCGTGTTGGTTACGCTGATGGCGCAGAAGGACGAGACCGCGCCCGCCGTTCGAATCGGCCAGCGGGTGAAGGGGACGGGCAGGCTGTTTGCGCCGAGCGAGCCGCGCAATCCCGGCGGGATCGACGGGCGGATTCGCGCGCTGGCGCGGGATTACGAGCTTTCCGGCTATCTTCTGCCCGGATGGACGGCGGAGGGCGGCGGCCAATTTTCCCTCCGCGAGCTGTTTCGGTGCGCACAAAAGAAGCTGATGCGGCATGCCGAAGCGGTGTTCGGCCGGCAAGCGCCGCTCTTTCAGGCGGTGCTGCTCGGCAGCCGGGAAAATCTGGACGATGATTTGGTGACGGCGATGCGACTGACCGGCATTGTGCACCTGCTGACGGTCTCCGGCATGCATCTATCCCTGATTGCCCTGATGCTCGAAAGGCTGCTGAGGCGCTTGCCGTGCGGCCGGTGGACGCGCTTTGCCGCGCAGACGGTCATTCTGCTTTTCTACACGGGCGTGACGGGCGCGGCGGCCGGAACGGTTCGCGCGCTGATTATGGCGACGCTTCGCAGTCTGGCCGGATGCAGGGGCAGGCGGTATGAGCCGCTGACTGCGCTGGCCGTCGCCGCATGGAGCATGGCGCTGATTCGTCCGGCATGGCCGCTGGATGCGTCGTTCCAATTCTCGTTTTTTGTTCTGCTGGGCATTTTGCTGCTCAGCGGCGCGTGCCTGTCGGCAATGAATCGGTTTATGCCTTGGATGCGCCGTTATCCGCAGGCAGCGGAAACGCTGGCGGTCAGTTTCAGTGCGCAGGCGGCGGCACTGCCGATACAGCTCCTCTTTTACGGCTATGTGCCGCTGCTGGCGTTGGCGGTGAACAGCTTTGCCGGCGGGCTGATGTCGCTGCTGATGCTGGGCGGGATTTTCTGCATGGCGGTCGGCGCGGGTCTGCCGACTGTCGGACGATGGCTGGGGGCGGCGGTCGGAGCGGTTTCGGGCGCGGCGCAGCGCCTGATTCTGGACGTCGCCGGGCTGGAAATCAAAATCTGCCGCCTGCCCGCGCCATATGGCTGGGTGCTGCCGGTGGCGATTGCCGCAATGATGCTGTACAGCCGCCGTATTCGGTTTGGCCGCGGCAGAAAGCGGGCGCTCGCGGCGACGCTCTGCATCCTTCTGATCGGCTATCTGCCCCGCTTTGCGCCCGATGCGCGCTATGTTCAGCTTGACGTGGGGCAGGGCGACGCGGCGGTTCTCCGTCACGGGCGGCAGGCGACGCTGGTGGACGTCGGCCCGGCGGGCTGCTACGATGTGCTGCGCTATCTGCGCCACGAGGGGCTGTACGTCGATGCGCTGATCCTGTCCCATCTGGATGAGGATCACGCCGGGGCGCTTGGCACGCTGCTGGCTTCCGAAATCGAAATCGGGCGGATCGTCATGCCGTCGGGCGTATCGGAATTCGACGCATCTCCGGCGGTGCGGGAGGCGCTCGAGCTGGCAAACGAAAGGGGCGTTTCAATCGAAACGGCGTCCGCCGGGGCGAAAATCGTTTCGGGCGGCTTTGCGTTTGATGTGCTCTCGCCGCAGGAGGGGATGGCGGGCGACAACGAGCGTTCGCTGGTGCTGTACACGCAGTCCATGGGCGCGCAGATTTTGACGACGGGCGACCTGCCCGCAAAGAGCGAAATGGAATCGCCGCCGGATTGCGACATCCTCAAGGTTGCGCACCATGGCAGCAAATACGCGACCAGCGATGAATTTTTGCGGCAGACGACACCGAAAATCGCGCTCATCAGCGTCGGCGCAAACAACCGATACGGCCACCCGACGGCGCGCGTGCTTGAGGCGCTGGATGCGGTCGGCGCGTCGGTTTACAGAACGGACGAAAGCGGCTGCATCACCCTGTGGCTCTCGGAAGGGCGGATCACGGCGCAAACTTATCGCCGCGCGCCATCATCAAACCCGCTTCCCGCCGCATATACTCCCTGACAGAGGACAAGCGAGGGGGAAGGGCTTTTGAAGCGCAGACAGGCTGGCCATTCAAAGGAAAAGGGCGCGAAGCTCATGCGCCTGCGCACAGCCGATATCTACGGCGGCATGATTCCGTCGCGCCTTCGGGAGGATGAAACGCTGCCGGCGCTGGCGCAGTCCATCGCCCGTCACGGTCTGCTTCAACCCATCGTGGTGCAGGAAAATCCGGCGAACGGCCGCTACATGCTGGTGTGCGGCGCGCGGCGGCTGGCGGCCTGCCGGATGCTGGGACTTGAGGAAATCGACGCGGTGAATATTCCGGGGGACAAGCCTGAGGCTGTCGCCTGTTTTCTGGAGGAGCATTTCACGCGGAAGGGCGTTTTGTTTTTGGAAGAGGCGCGGCTTTTGAGCGGGGACGGCGTCGCGCAAAAGTGCTGCATGCCCGAAGGGGAGATGCGGCGGCGGCTTTCGATGCTCGAACTGGACGCGCAGACGCAGGCGGTCATCGAGCGCGGCGGCCTTTCCATGGAGCAGGCCGAATGGCTCAAGGGGGTGCAGCCCCAAGCGCGGCGGCTGGAGGCGGCGGAGATTATCGCCCAGCGCGGGCTGACGACCGAGCAGGCGCGGCGGCTGTTTGACCGGCCGGAGGAGACGCAGGCATGCGGCAAAAGGCGCGCCGTGCGCCGCGCGGCGGAGGAAGCGCAGCGGTTGAGTGACGCGCTCAATGCGCAGGGCATCCCCGCATGCGCCAGCATGTACGCGCAGGGGCAGGGGCTTTGCATACAGATTTTGCTAAAAAATGAACGTCTTTCGTAGAAAAGCAGGAAAAACACCTGTGCATGTCGAAAAAAGAAAGGAAAAACCATCGGTCAATCAAAACCGGGAAAGGACTACCATGTATACCATTCTGACGGATTCGTGTTCCGATTTGAATTCGGAAGTGGCCGCAAAGTTCGATCATTTCGAGGTGATTCCCCTTTCATATACCATTTCCGGCGAGACGAGCTTCCAGCCGTTTGACGACGCGCAGCGCTGCTCCGCCTTTTACGACCGGCTGCGCGCGGGTGAGACGTGCACAACCTCGCAGGTTTCGCCGGGCGATTTTGTCGAGGCGTTTAAGCCGCATGCCGAAAAGGGCGAGGCGGTGCTCGGCCTCATTTTTTCCTCCGCGCTTTCCGGCACGTATGCCTCCGCATGCATGGCGCGGGACATTGTGCACGAGGATTACCCCGACGCGGTGATCGAGCTGGTGGATACGCTGGCGGCCAGCGCGGGCGAGGGCATGGTGGTCTATGACGCGGTTGCGCGCCGCGACGCGGGGATGGCGATTGATGAAAACGCCGCGTATACCCGGGCGCATTTGCAGGAATACGCGCACTGGTTTACGGTGGACGATCTCCACTTCCTCAAGCGCGGCGGCCGTTGCTCGCCGTCTGCGGCTTTCTTCGGCACGATGCTGAAAATCAAGCCCGTGCTGCATGTGGACAGCGAAGGGCGGCTGATCGCCAGAAGCAAGGTGCGCGGCCGCATGCAGGCGCTTCGCGCAATCGCGATGAAATTCGGTGAGCTGGAAGCCGATAAGGATCAGATGATTTTCATTAGCCACGGCGACTGCGAGAAGGACGCGATGGTGGTGAAGGAGACGCTGGTGAAGGAATTTGGGTGCGACCCGGAGCGGATCATCCTCAGCGCGGTCGGGCCTGTCATCGGCAGCCATTCCGGCCCCGGAACGGTCGCACTGTTTTTCAGAGGCAAGGATCGCGGATGACGCGGCGGGATTGGATGCGCGAGGCGCTGGATCTGGCGAAGCAGGCGCAGCTTGCGGGCGAAGTGCCGGTCGGCGCGGTCGTTGTGCACGAGGGGAACATCGTCGCGCGGGCGAGGAACGAGCGGGAGACGACCGGCGACCCGACGGCACACGCCGAGGTGCTTGCGCTCCGCCGCGCGGCGGCGGCGCTGGGACGGCGGCGGCTGAAGGGCTGCACGCTGGTGGTGACGCTGGAACCGTGCCCGATGTGCGCCGGCGCGATTACGATGTCCGGCATAGACGAGGTTCTTTTCGGCGCTTACGACCCGCGCTGCGGCTGCGCGGGCAGTTTGTATAATCTGCCGGAGGACGCGGCGTTCGGCCACGTCATTCCGTGTTCCGGCGGTTTGCTGGAGGCGGAATGCCAAGGCATGCTGGATGCGTTTTTTGATTCAAGACGGGGATAAAACTGCAAGAATAGGGATATGCAAGAGCGCATATCCTTTTTTTGACACTTTATGCAGATGAATCTATCATTTTCCTCGGAAATGACCCTTGACAACCGGCGGGAGATGCATGTATAGTAAACGCATCCGACCAAAGGCCGCCATTCGCGGGGAAAGAGAATCATATGAACAGCAAAAAGCCGTTTTTGACGCTTGAGCAGGCGCGGGAAATCGCCAAGGCATACCCGACGCCTTTCCATATTTATGACGAGGCGGGGATTCGCCGCACCGCGCGCGCCCTGAAGGCGGCGTTCGCGTGGAATCCCGGTTTCAAGGAGTATTTCGCGGTGAAGGCGACGCCGAACCCGTTCATCCTCAAGATTTTGCGCGAGGAAGGATGCGGGGTGGACTGCTCCTCGGAAACGGAGCTGATGCTCAGCGAGGCGTCCGGCTTTGCCGGGCACGAGATCATGTTTTCCTCCAACGAAACGCAGGGGCGCGAGTTCGCGCGCGCCTGTCGTCAGGGCGCGATCATCAATCTGGATGATTTCACGCTGATTGATACGCTGGAACGGGCTTGCGGAATCCCGGAAACGGTCTGCTGCCGCTACAATCCGGGCGGAGAGTTTTCCATCGGCAACCACATTATGAATCAGCCGAAGGACGCGAAATACGGCATGACGCGCGCGCAGCTCACGCAGGCATACCGCGTTCTGATGCAGAAGGGCGCAAAGCGCCTTGGTCTGCATGCGTTCCTCGCCTCCAACACGCTGACCAACGCCTATTATCCGACGCTGGCGAAGATCCTGTTCACCACGGCGGTGGAGCTTCACCGGGAAACCGGCGCGAAAATCGCGTTCATCAACCTCTCCGGCGGCGTGGGAATTCCGTATCGCCCGGAGGAACCCGCCAACGACATCGCCGCCATCGGCGAAGGGGTGCGAAAGGCCTATGAAGAGGTGCTCGTGCCCGCGGGCATGGGCGACGTGGCCATCTTCACCGAGCTGGGGCGCTTTGTGCTCGGGCCGAACGGCGCGCTGGTGACGACCGCCTGCCACGAAAAGCACACGTATAAGGAATATATCGGCGTGGACGCATGCGCCTGCAACCTGATGCGCCCGGCCATGTACGGCGCGTATCACCACATCACCGTGCTGGGGAAGGAAGACGCGCCCTGCGACCACGTGTACGACGTGGTGGGCAGCCTGTGCGAAAACAACGATAAATTCGCCGTCGATCGCCGCTTGCCGAACATCGAGATGGGCGACCTGCTGTATATCCACGACACGGGGGCGCATGGCTTTTCGATGGGTTACAACTATAACGGCAAACTGCGCAGCGCGGAGCTGCTTCTGCGCGAGGATGGAAGCGTGCAGATGATCCGCCGCGCCGAAACTCCGGCCGATTATTTCGCGACGCTCGATTTCGCGGGGCTGAACATCAAAAATTGAGCATCGGGGACTGAATAAAAGACGAAGCCGCCGCTTTTCTTCGAAAAAACGAAGAAAAGCGGCGGCTTTTGAAACGAAGAGACGCTCCGAAACGGGCGCGGCGTCAGGCCAGCCAGCCGAGCGCGCGCATGCGGCTTTCAATCGGCGCATGCAGCATTTCGTCCTTAAAATAGACGTATTTCGCGGAAGAGGGGACGAGCCGGCCGTCGCTCCACCTGACCAGACCGACGCCGCGCGCATCCAGACCGCAGGCGGATAAATCCTTCCCTTCCGGCGGGACGATGTGCGACACACGCCCGTGACAGCGATTGCCGAGGAACAGCACAAAGCGCCCCGCGTCCGGATCGAGGGACAGATGGTTGCCCGTGAAGCCGCTCAGGCCGATGGAGCGCGCGCCCATCCAATGCGGCACCTCGCTGAGCCGTTGCAGCGGATGTTTGGAAAAGCAGAGATAGCCCAGATATTGGCGATACGTGCCGTCCCCATGCGAAAAGCCCGTTCGATTCACGCCGATTTCGCAGAGCGTTTCGGGTCGGAGCAATTCGCCGGAGAGCAGCGCCTGCGCAAAGCGAACCATGTCTTTTCGGGTGGAGAACAGCCCGGCGTGTCCGCAGAGATCGCGCCCGCCGTCGCTGAGAAGCAGGGCTTTCGGATCGTGCGGCGCGCCGCAGGGCACGTCGGTGCGCAGAATCCAATTATCGCCCTCGATGCGGTGCTCGTAATTGTAGCAGACGCAGCGGGAGCGCAGCGCCTCCGGCACGATGGCGAACGTCTCCTGCATACCGGCGGGCGTGAGAATCCACGTTCGGATGGCCTCGAACAGGCTCATTCCCGTCTTCGCCTCGATGATATATTTGATCGCCATGGCGTTCATGTCGGAATAGACGCGGATGGCGGGCGTGGGACAGACGCTCATGGCAAACAGACGGCGCAGCCCCGCCTCGCGGGAGGGGGCGGCGTCGATGCGGCCGGGTGTTTGCAGGCTGACGCGGAAGCCGAGCACATCGCCCACCGTCACGTGCCGAAGGCCGGCAAAGCGAGGGTCGATCTGCCCGACAAATTCATCCAGCGAGAGGCGGCCGCTCTCCGCGAGCGCCAGCGTGACGACGGCGGTAAACAGCTTGGTCAGCGACGCGAGATCGTAAATCGTGTCGGGCTGGAGCGGACGAACGGCGGGGAGAAAGCCGCTTCCCGTGCGCGTCAGCTCCTGCGCGCGGCCATACTGCGTCCATTCGCTGTGGACAGGCGTGCCGTAGGCGACGGTAACGCCTGTCAGCATACGGCTTTCGTCGCAGAGAAAACGCATGTTGTCCTTGAGACATTCATCCATGGGGGAACCTCCGAAAAAAGACGCGCCTCGGCAGGAAAAGCGGGACGCATGTTCGAATTTATAGCAGAAAAACAAAAGGGGGAACGGGCATGGAGATGCGGCTGCTCAGCGCCGCGCTGGAGAACGAAATCGAGGCGGCGCAGAGCGAAACCCTTGAATTGATCAAAACGCTTTGCCGGATTCCCGCGCCGAGCCATCGGGAGGAGCGCCGCGCGGCCTTCATCAGGGAATGGCTGGAGGTACGCGGATTTTCCGCTGAAATCGACGACGCAAAAAACGTGCGATGCGGCTGGGGCGTGGAGGAAAGCGGAGAAATCGCCGTCGTGATGGCGCATATCGACACGGTGTTCCCAGATCTGGAGCCGATGCCGATGCGCGAGGAAAACGGGCGGCTGTACTGCCCCGGCGTGGGGGACGACACGGCCAACGTTGCGGGCATGCTGATCCTGATGGACAGGATGCGGCGGCTCGGCCTTCGCCCGAATGGCGGCGTGCTGTTCGTCTGCAACAGCTGCGAAGAGGGGCTGGGCAACCTCAAGGGCTGCAAGGCCATTATGCGCGATTTCGCGCCGCGCGTCAAGGCATTTCTTTCGCTGGACGACCAATCGACCCACGTTTGCGCCCGCGCGGTCGGTTCCGCGCGATACCGAATCACGGCGGACACGCGCGGGGGACACAGCTTTGCGGATTTCGGCGCAAGGAGCGCGATTGAGGTGCTCAGCCGCCTGACCTGCGCGCTGTACCGGCAGGCGCTGCCGCGCGCGGCGGGGAGCGTGACGACGTACAACGTGGGCATGATTTCCGGCGGCACGTCGATCAACGCCATCGCGCAGCACGCGGAGATGCTGTATGAATACCGCTCGAACGACGCAAAGAGTCTGGCGGCCATGAAGGAAAAGCTGAACGTCATCCTCCGGGAAAACGCGCTGCCGGACGCGAAGGTGACGGTCGAGCTGCTCGGCGAGCGCCCCTGCGGCACGGCGACCGACCCGGCGGCGCAGAAGGCGCTGGAAACGGCGTGCTGCGCCGCGCTGAAGCACTATGTCGGCGGGAAAAAGCCCATCAGCGTCGGCTCGACGGATTGCAATATCCCGCTGTCGCTGGGGATTCCGTCGGCGAGCTTCGGCATGTATCGCGGCGGCGGCGCGCACACGCGGGAAGAATGGATCGAGCCATCCTCACTTTGCGGCGGAATGAAGGCGGCGGCCAGTGTGCTGATGAACTGGTTTAGTTGAAAAAAGAAATGCTCCTCGGCGGCTGCCGGGGAGCATTGCTGCGTTTATTCGACCAGATAGGTGTATCGCACGGTCAGGCGCGGCATGGTGTCATACAGACCGTAGGCCTCGCCGTAGATGCGGTATTTGGTGCCGATTGTCCACGTCGTCTTGGAGCTGTTTTCCAGCATGACCAGCTTTTCAAAGTTGTCCGTTCCGATGTTCATAATGGCCATCTGCGGGGTGGTGCTGACGATGCGGGTGATCGTGCCCGTGCCCATGTAAATCGTGCCCTTGCGCATGGTGATGTAATTCACCAGATCGGTGTACTGCGCATCCAGATCCCACGCGCGGCGGGTGTAGATATCGGCGTTGGGCATGTAATACACAGTATGGGTGATGACGGAATCGGCCTTGCCCTCATACGAGGCGCGAATCACCACGTCGTTGTTGCCCAGACGGGAGAACAGCGGGACGAAGCTGAACCGACCCGTCGCGGGATCGACCTCCAGATTGCGGTGCGGGAAATCGACGGTGATGGTCGCGCCGGGGAGCGTCGTGCCGCTGATGGAGGGAATATGCATCTGCGCTTTTTCCTCCGCCGTGGCGGCGGCATATTTTTCGGCGGAAATCGGTTCGTAGTTCCATTCGACCAGCACGGTGGCGTCCAGCTCCAGCGGGATCTCCTGCTCGGCGCGGTAGAGCGTGACCTCCATCTTGTTTTCGCGGCAGTATTTGCTCTTGACTGAGATGGAAATCGTGTTGTCGCCGACGGGCAGAACCTGCACGTTCTTGGAAACGTTGCCCGTTTCGCGGATCAGCGTGGAGACGTTCGTGCCGTCGATGATAACCGTGGAGCCCTTTTCGACGTTGATCTGCACTTCGTAGATCGAAACGCCGACCTCCGCGCGCACCGTCGCGGGCTTGACGAGCCGAATCGGCGAGAGCGGCACATCGACCGTGTACTCAATCGGGTCGAGCTGGTACTGGTCGCCCTCCTGCGAATAGCGGATGTAGGGGGTGATGGAAATATCCATCGTATCGGTCTCCACCGCCGTTGCGAACGTGGAGGATTCGGTGTCGTACCACATATAATCCGGCACGGTGATGGTGACCTTTCCATCCGCGATGACGTAGGAGGTCTGCATCTCCCGCAGATAGACCGTGGCGTTTTCGCGACCGTAAATGGTGATGACGTGCGCGGGATGATCGTCCACGGTGGCGGTCGTCAGCTCGACGCGGGTTTCGTTGTCGTTTCGCACCTGCATCCCCTGAGAGAGTACGAAGTGGCGCGCGATCAGCACGCCGCCCACGCCCATCGCCCCGCAGCCGAGCAGCAGAAGCAGGATGGTCAGCAGAACGCGAAGCGGGCTCTTTCTGCGCTTCCCGGGGCCGCGCGCGTCCTGTTCCGCATAGGCGGGGCGCGTCTGCACGCGCCGGGGCATGTATTCGTCGTCCGTCAGCGCGCCCTGATCGCCGGGATCGGGCGTGTAGCCGTCGTAATAGATCGGCGCGTGCGGGTCGTCGTCGTCATAAGCCAGCGGGTGCTCGTGCGCGGGGTCGCCGAAATAACCGTATTCATCCTCGGGCGGCGCGTCCTCAGCATCCGGCCGGGTATAGGCGGCCTGCTTCTGCTCCTGCCGACGGCGGATGGCCGCGCTGTCCCCGCTGTATCCGGCGGAAAGATCGTCCGCTTCCGGAATGGGACGGACAATCTGCGCCTCCTGAATGGAGCGGCGGATGCTGTCGGCCTGCTGACGCATCTGGCGGATGCGCTTTTTGCCGTCCTCGCGGCGCTTTTTCAGATCTTCCAGCTCATCGGCCAACTGGGCGCGGTCAAGCTCCTCCGGGTCGAAGCCGGGTTCCTTTTCCGGCGCGTCCGGCTTGGCCTCGCTCCATTCGTCCTTTTCGTCAAACGTCGTGATTTCAAGCGACGGTTTTTTCTTGTGCAGGGATTCTTCCCACGCGGCGGGGCCTTCCGGGGCATTCGGCAGCGGCGCGCCGCACTGGGTGCATTTGGGCAGATAGGCTGCGTTCCATGCGCCGCACTTGGGGCATTTCATTGATTCAAAACCTCCGAAAATGGGCTAAATAAAGGGGTTAAAAGTCAGTAAACAATATTTAATTCGCGCTCTATGTACAAAAATCCTCTTTTTTCGGCCGAAACGGAAACGAATCCGCCGTGGGGGTTGAAGTGTCGGCGCGTTTGGTGTTATAATAAACGACAAAGAATCTCGGAGGTTTTGCGCTTATGATGGATCATTTCAAGGAGGACATTGTCAGCCCGCGCGCAAAGGTGCTGTCTAACGTCCTTTACGTGCTCTGCTGGGTGTTTATCGTGCTCTTCGGCGGCTATGCGCTGATGATGCTGCAGGTGGTCATGCTGCAATTCAGCGTGACGGCGCTCGTCACGGTGCTGATGGCGGCGGCCTTCGCCGTGCTGCTGTTCTTCCTCAAGGATAACCTCAAGGTGGAATATGAATACACGTTCACCAACGGTTCGCTGGATTTTGCGAAGGTCTTTCGTCAGGCCAAGCGCAAGGAGCTGGGCAGCATGAACGTCAAGAACGTCTCCGCCTGCGGCCATGTGGCCGGGGACAGCTTCCGCCGCTATCTGGCGATGAAGGACGTGGAAAAGAAGAACTGGTTCGCCAACCGCGACGGCAACCTCTTCTACTTCTATTACGTCAAGGAAAGCAAAAAGCACATGATTATCATCGAGCCGAGCGAGGAAATGGTGGAGATGATCCGCCAGTACCTGCCCGCGGGCGTTTATCAGGGCTAAAACGGTCTCCGGCGCGCAAGAGCGGTCGGAGCTTTCTTTCCGAGGGGAGAAACCATGATTTATTTGGATAACAGCGCGACGACGCGCCCGTTTGACGGTGTGATCGACGTGATGGATCGCTGCATGCGCGAGCAGTATTTCAACGCTTCCGCCGCGTATAAGCCCGCAGTCGATGTGGATCGGGCGATGCGCGAATGTCGAAAGACGATTGCCGCGCAGCTTGGCATTCAGGAAAGCGGCGTGATTTTTACCGGCGGCGGCACGGAAAGCGACAACCTCGCGATTCTTGGCACGGCGGCGGCGCTTCGCCAGGGCGCGAATTTCGTTTGCAGCGCCATCGAGCACCCGGCGGTGGCGGAAACCATCCGGCGCGTGGAGCAGATGGGGCACACGGTGCGCGTGCTGCCGATTGACGCGCGCGGCGTGGTCGATCTGGCCGCCTGCGAGACGGTGATCGACGAACACACGGCGCTGGTGAGCTGCATGCAGGTGAGCAACGAAACCGGCGCGATTCAGCCGGTGGAGGCGCTAAACAAGCTGGCGCGCAGGAAAAACCCGAACGTGCGGATTCACGTGGACGGCGTGCAGGGGTTCATGCGTGTGCCGATGCACATGGAGCGCATGGGCGTGGATCTGTACGCGCTGAGCGGGCACAAGATTCACGGGCCGAAAGGGATCGGCGTGCTGGCGGTTCGCCCCGGTGTGCGGCTGATTCCGCAGATCACGGGCGGCGGGCAGGAAAAGGGGCTGCGGTCGGGCACCTATAATTCCCCGGCCATTCTGGGGCTGGGCGAGGCGGTGAAAACCCTTGCCGCGGACGCGGAAGCCGTGAAGCGGATACGCGGGATGAAGGCGCGTCTCTGGGCGGCGCTTTCGCAGGAGGAAGGCGTCCGCCTCAACGGGCCGATGCCGGAGGATGCGGACAGCGCGCCGCATATCCTGAGCCTGTCCTTTGACGGCGTGCGCGGCGAGGTGATGCGCAACGCGCTGGAAGGCGAGGGCGTGCTGGTTTCCACGGGCTCGGCCTGTGCATCCCACAAGCAGAAGGTCAGCCCGACGCTGCGCGCGATGGGGCTGTCTCAGGCGCAGGCGGACGGAACGGTTCGCGTGAGCCTGGGCGCACTGAACACGATGGACGAAATGGACGAGGCGGCGCGCCACATGCTGGCGCTTTACCGCATGCTTCGCCAATTCAAAAGGAGATAAAACGGTGAGAGAAATCCTGTTGGTTCGCTTCGGCGAGGTGTTTTTGAAGGGGCAGAACCGCCCGTTCTTTATGAAAAAGCTGATGGATCACATCCGTCAGGCCGTGCGCCCGGTGAACGGCCGCGTCTGGATGAGCGAAGGGCGCTTCTACGTATCGGATTTTACGGATATGGACGAGTGCATCCGCCGCGTGACGCGCGTGTTCGGCGTTCATTCCGTCAGCCCGGCCATCGAGATGGACAAGGACGATTTCGGGGCGATCTGCGAGCAGGCGGCTAAAATGATGGAGCCGCTTTCCGGCACGTTCAAGGTGCTGGCGCGCCGCTCGGACAAGCGCTATCCGCTCGATTCCCCGGCGATCATGCGCGAGGCGGGCGGCTACATCCTCGAACATGTGCCGCACCTGAGCGTGGATGTCAACCATCCCGATCACACGATGATGATCGAGATCCGCGACCATGCATATCTGTCCGTCAAGCGCATCCCCGCCGTTGAGGGCATGCCGATGGGCACGAACGGCAAGGCGTGTCTGCTGCTCTCCGGCGGCATTGACAGCCCGGTGGCAGGTTTTATGATCGCCAAGCGCGGCGTTGAGCTCTGTTGCGTGCACTATCATTCCTTCCCGTATACCAGCGAGCGCGCACGGGAAAAGGTGCTTGAGCTGGCGCGGCTGCTGAGCGAATACTGCGGCAAAATGCGCGTGCATGTCGTGCCGTTTACCGAAATTCAGATGCAGATTCACGCCAAGTGCCCGGAAAATTACACGACGCTCATCATGCGCCGCTATATGATGCGCATCGCCGAGATCATCGCCCGCAAGGACGGCGCGCAGGCGCTGATTACCGGCGAATCCATCGGTCAGGTCGCCAGCCAGACGATGGAGGCGCTCGGCTGCACGGACGCGGTGGTGAACATGCCGGTTTTCCGCCCGGCCATCGGCATGGACAAGAGCGAGATCATCGAGCGCGCGCAGAAGATCGGCACGTTTGAAACATCTTCCCTGCCGTATGAGGATTGCTGCACGGTCTTCACGCCGAAGCACCCGGCGACGCACCCGCGCATCGAACTGATCCAGAAGGCGGAGGACGCGCTGGACAGCGAGGCCTTGATCGCTGCCGCCATCGAGGGCACGGAAGTCATTGAAGTGGGCTAAAACCCGTATACCCGACATAAGATGAACGCAGAGGAACGAAACCTCTGCGTTTTTTGCGTTCAAGGAGGGGTGAGCCGTTGGAGGATGAGCGGCGGGCGCTGGCGGCGCGGATGACGGACAAGGCGGCGAAGCTCCTGCTGGATATGCCGCTCCGGCAGATGCGGCGGCTGGAGGAAATGCGCTTTTATGCCGGGCAAAATGCCTGCTTTGTGTTTGATGGGCGCGGCGAAACGCAAAACGTCTTTTTTTCGCAGCGGGACGTGGACGAGCTGGTGACGGCGCTCTGCGGCTACTCGCGATACGCCTATGAAACCCAGCTGGCGCAGGGATATATTCCGCTGGGGAACGGCTGCCGCGCGGGCGTGTGCGGGCGCGTGACGACGGGCGAAAGCGGGCGGCTTTCGTCGCCGACCTCCGTGTGTATTCGCGTGGCCAGAGACGTTCCGGGGGCGAGCGGCGGCGTTTTGCCGTATATCATGGGCGAAGGCGGGCGGGTCTGCCGCGCGCTGCTTCTCGGCCCGCCGGGATGCGGCAAGACGACGGTGCTGCGCGACGCGGCGAAAAAGCTGGCGGCCATGGGGATTCGCGTGGCGGTCTGCGACGAGCGGGAGGAGCTTTTTCCGACGGGCGAGGCGGAACAGGGGATCGACGTGATGCGCAGCGTCGATAAGGCGGCAGCCGTGGAGATGCTTCTGCGCGCGATGGCGCCGCAGGCGGTTCTCTGCGACGAAATCGGGAACGAGCGGGACGCGCAGGCGCTCGAAAACGCCGCCAGATGCGGAGTCGGCCTGCTGGCCAGCGCGCACGCCGGAACATGGACGGACGTTTTGCGTCGGCCGATTCTGAAACGGCTGTACGACGGGGCGACGTTTGAGCGGTATCTGCTGCTCGGGCGGCATGGGCGGCTTGCGGCGGCATATGACGCGGAAGGAACGCCGCTTTTTAGGGAGGATGGAACGGATGTGGAACACGGCGGTGATGGCCATGATTTCGCTCAGCGCGATCGGGTTTGCGGTGGCGGATGGTGAGACGCGGCGCGTTCGGTGGATTCAGGCGATGCGCCGCTGTATTCTGCGGATGAACGACGTCATTCGCTATGAGCGGCTTCCGCTGGCCGCGCTGCTCGCGCGGATGGATTTGCGCGCGACGCGCGAGCAAAGGGAGCTGACGAGGCTGCTGCACCTGTGCGGAGAGCGAATGGAAAACAGCGCCAACCCGCAGCTCGTCGAGCTTTTCGTGCGCGAGGCGGGCAGAACGCCGAGCTACGGCGTGCTGGCCGAAGCGGACAGGGAGGCGTTTGAACAGGTGCTCGGCGAGCTTGGGCGGACGGGGCTGGAGGAACAGCTTCGGATTCTTTCCGAGGCGGACGGGCGCCTATATCAGCGGGAGGAGAGCCTGCGCCGGGACGCGGCCAGACGCGCGCAGATGATCCGAACGCTGGGCGTGACGGGCGGCGCGGCGGCGTTTCTGATGCTGATCTAGGAGGGTGCGCCATGAACATTGATCTGCTGTTTCAAATCGCGGGCGTCGGGATCCTGATTTTTGCGGTGAATCAGGTGCTGCAAAAGGCGGGGCGGGAGGATATCGCCGTGCTGGCCTCCGTGGCGGGGCTGGTTGTGGTGATGTTTCTGGTCGTTGACTTGGTGGCGCAGCTCCTCAACAACGTCAAAAGCATTTTCGGCTTGTATTAAGGGAGGCACTTTATGGTTCGGCTGATCGGTTTTTGCCTGCTTGCGGCGGTGATGACGATGCTCCTGCGGCAGATGAATCCGGGCATGGCGGCGCTGCTTTGTGTGGCGTTCGGCGCGATGACGCTGCTGATGCTGCTGCCCGCCGTGGGTGAATACGCGGCGCAGATTCGGGATTTTCTATCCGAGCTGTCGCTGGAGGCGGTATACGGTCAGACCATGCTCAAGGCGATGGGCATCGTGCTGATGACGCAGTTCGCCGCGCAGGTCTGCCGGGACATGGACGCGCCGTCGATCGCCTGCCGCGCGGAGCTTTGCGGGCGGCTGATGCTGCTCGGCGTGGCGCTCCCGATTTTTCTGAAGCTGACGCAGATGGCGGTCGGCGCGCTGCAATGAGACGGCTTGCGGCGCTTTTTCTGCTTGCGCTACTGCTTCCGGCGGCTGCCGCGGCGGAGAAAACGGAGGAGCGGGTCGCGCAGGGGATTGAAAGCGTGATCGACGGTATGGATTTTGCGGCGGTCGAGGATGTGACGCTGGACGTGCCCGGCTGGCCGGAGCGCCGAACCCTTGAGCAGACGGTGCAAGCGCTCGCGGGCGGGGAAGGCTTTTCGGCGGACGATGTACTGACGGCGGCGCTCGGTATATTCATGCGGGAGGTCGGCGCGCTGATTCAGATGATGCTTTCCGTCATGCTGCCGGTGGTGCTGGCCAGTCTGCTGATGCATACGCTTTCGCCGCAGTCGGATTCGCTTTCGGCCATGAGCAGGAGCGCCTGCTTCGTGCTGGTGCTGACGCCGGTGATCGTGACGACGCTCGGCGAGCTTTCCCACACGCGGCAGACCATCGTGACCATGACGCGCCACATGGAACGGCTTCTGCCGATGCTGCTGACCCTGCTGACGGCGCTGGGCGGCAGCGCGTCCTCCGCGTTTCTGCATCCGATGGTTGCGGCGGCTTCGGGCAGCATGGTTTTTCTCGCGCGGGAGGTCATCCTGCGGCTGGTGATGTGCACCTGCGCGGTGACGGCGGTGAACCACCTGTCCGACCGGGCGCACCTGACCCGAATGGCGCAGCTCCTGCGCGGCGCGGTCTGCTGGCTGCTCGGGGTGAGCTTCACGGTGTTCCTCGGGGCGATGTCGCTTCAAGGGGTGACGAGCGCGAGCATCGACGGCGTGGCGATTCGCGCGGCCAAATACGCGGTGGATAACTTTGTGCCGGTCGTCGGCGGCATGTTTTCCGACACGATGGACACGCTGGTGGGCTGTACGCTGATCGTCAAAAATGCGCTGGGCGTGGCGGCGGTGCTTGTGCTGGTCGGCGCGCTGGTCGGCCCGCTTCTGCGCACGCTGGCGGTGGTTTTCATGCTGCGGCTGAGCGCGGCGCTGCTTGAACCGATTGCGGACGGCGATATCGTCTGCGCCATCGGGGATTTTTCAAGGACGGTCGTGCTGTTTTTCATCACCATGCTGTGCGTGGGAACGATGTATTTCCTGCTGATTGTGCAGGTGCTGCTGGTGGGCAACCTGACGGTGCTGCTGCGATGACGGGAGGCGGGGCGGATGATGACCCTGATGGCGCGGCTGTGTACGCTTTGCGCGCTGACGGCGATGATTCAAATGGCGCTGGGCGAAAACGACGCGAAAGGGAGCATGCGGATGATCGGCGGGCTGCTGATGCTGCACCTGACGCTGGACGGCGCGCGCGACCTGTGGGAGGCGCTGTCGCAGGCGGCGAGCGTGGAGGCCATTCTGGCGTGCATGATGAAATAGGCGAACGACAGAAAAAACAAAGACAGGATGAAGATGGGGAAAATCAGTGAAATAGAAGGGAGGGCGCGGCGTGGCGGATTGGTTCAGGAGAATCAAGGCGGCGCTCACGCCGCAGGTGCTTCTGCTGCTGCTCCTTGCGTTTTCGATGATCGGCTACTTCGCCCTTCGGGAAGAAGCGGACGGGGCGGACAGGCTTGAAAAACAGGCGTCGGCGGTTTTATCCCGCATGGAGGGAGCGGGGCGCGTGGAGGTGACGATTATGACCCGAAAAGCGCAGACGGGCGGGACGGGGCTGATGAAAGGCGAAACGGGCGGAGAAGTGCCGTGCGGCGCGATGGCCGTGGCGCAGGGCGCGGACGATCCGCTGGTGCGGATGCAGATTGAACAGGCGCTTTGTGCGCTGCTGGGCTTGCCCAATTCGGCGGTGAGCGTCGTGACGGGAGGAAAATAAATGACAAAAAAGGCGGAAAAGAGCATCAGAAAGACGATCTATCGCCATCCGGTCGGCGCGCTCCGCGTGTTTTGCAGCGTGCTGTTGCTGACACTGCTGGGCATATGCGGCTATGCGGGGTCGGCACGGACGAAAAACGTGCAATCGGCCGTCAGTCTCCCCGTGATCCGGACGGAGCTGGAGGGCGACGCCATCGGCGGCGGCTCGATTGCGGAGGTTCGGGCGCGGCTCAATCGGCAGCGGGAGGAGGAGCTGGCGCTGCTTGACGGGGTGATTGCCGACGCGGGAGGCGACTCAGCGGCGAAGGAAGCCGCGCTGGCGCAGAAGACGCAGATCGCGGAGCGGATGGAGCGCGAGGCGCAGATGACAGCCGTTCTTGAGGGAATGGGCGCGGAGGGCGCGCTGGCCGTTTGCGGCGCGCAGGGCGTGACGCTGCTGGTGCCGCAGACATTCGGCATGGACGAAAACGCCAGAAATCGGCTCTTAAACGCCGTCGGCGGGTCATCCGGGTCGGAAACGGCGCAACTAAAAATCATTCTGATCAAAAAATAAGCGAATTGGAATTGTGCACGGACGGAAAATCTGCTATACTAGTGAATATCCATAGGGAGGTGTTTTTGAAATGAACGAAAATCAGAACGTCGATATCGACCGCGAGCAGGATAACGGTCAGATCACATACGCCAATGAAGTCATTTCTACCATCGTGAGCGTGGCCACCACGGAAGTGGACGGCATCTCCGCCATTGCGGGCAACAGCGGCCTGCTGGGCAAGGGCAAGCTGCCGCGCGGCGTGCGCGTGGATATGAACGGCGAGGACGTCAGCGTTGACGTCAGCGTGACGGTAGACTACGGCATGCCCATCCAGAAGGTTGGCCGCAGCGCGCAGGAGAACGTGCGCAAGTCCATTGAATCCATGACGGGTCTGCACGTGGAAAAGGTGGATCTGCATGTGGTCGGCGTGAGCTTTGAAAAGGAAAACGAAGAGCTCCAGCAGAGCCAGAAGATCGCGCTGAGCCTCGAAGCGGAAGAAGAACAGCACGCGCTGGAAGAAGGCAAGGCGGCGCAGGAGACGCAGGCGCAGGAGCAGGAGCGCGCCGAGGACGAGCCGACGGACGAGGCGGCAGCCGAGGCGGCGGACGAGCCGACCGAGGAAGACGCCGGGCAGGAGGAAGAATCCTCCGAGCAGGCGTAAGGCGAGTGCGTTACGAGAGGCATAAAGGAGGAAACACAGTTTGAAACATCCTGTATGGGATCGGATTTTGATTCTGCTGTGCGCGCTGGTCGCGCTGGGCTGCGCCGCCGGTGTGGTCGCGCTGCTTGTCGGGAAAATCTCCTTTGATATGATCACGGGCTGGATCGCGGCCGTGGACATGAGCAAATTTGTCGTCAAGGCGGCGATGGTCGGCATTGCGGCGCTCTTCGTGCTGCTGTTCCTGCTGTTGTTCGCGATGATTCTGCCGTCCCGAAAGAAGCGCTCGAGCAACTACGCGATTCAGCGCAATGAAAACGGCATGGTTCGCATTTCGCTCAAGGCGCTGGAGACGCTGGTGAACAAGTGCCTCAACCAGCATGCGGAATTGAAGGTCGTCACGTCGTCGCTCTACAGCGACGAGGAGAGCATCCGCGTGGATGTGCACATTTCGCTGCAATCGGATATCAGCATGCCGCTGGCGATTTCCGCGCTGCAAAAGCAGATCAAGAAGTATTTGGAAGCCTGCTCCGGCGTGATGGTGCAGGAGGTGCGCGTCTTTGTGGACAGCACCATTCCGGCGGATGAAAAGACGGAAGCTTCGCCGTATGCCATTCCGACGGCGCTGCTCGGTCTGGACGCCGATCCGCTGCCCGTTGGCAAGCCGGAGAAGCAGGACGAGCCGGAACCCCAGACGGAAGAACAGCAGGACGCGGAAGCCGAATGCGGCGCGGAGCCTGAGGCCGATGAACCCGAAACGAAGGCCGACGACACGGCGGAAGAAACGGCGCAGGAAGACGGACAGCAGACGGCGGAGCAGGAGCAGGGTGAACAGGCATGATGGATTTGAAAACGTTTATGAGCCAGATGCTCACGCCGGGTACGGTTCCCTGTACGCTCTTTGGGGCGGCGCTCGGCCTGATTTTTGCGGTGCTCTGCCTGACGGTCGGCGTTGGGCCGGCGCTGCTGATTGCGCTTTTCTGCCTGATCGGCGCGATTATCGGCGGCGTAAAGGATAAAAAGAAATTCGTGGAGAACATTTATCTGTTTTTCCATCACGATGAGAACGGCCGCTACTGAGAAGCGGCGCATATTCAATCAATAAAACGGATCGGAGCAAATGAAGAATGGCACGTCCTATAGCGCGTGAAGCTGCGATGCAGCTCGTATTTGAACAACTCTTTGGCGGAGAAGCGACGGCGGAGACCCTCGTTGATCTGATTGATTACAAACCGGGCGAGAAGGACAGCACCTATATCGACACCGTGGTTTCCGGTGTGAAGGAGCACGCCGAGCAGCTCGACGGCGAAATCGCGGCCTGCCTGCGCGGCTGGACGCTCGCGCGCCTGTCCCGCGTGGATTTGGCGATTATGCGCCTTGCCGTGTACGAAATGCAGTACAGCGGCCTGCCGGCGGCGGTGGCGATCAACGAGGCGGTTGAACTGACGCGCAAATACTCCGGGGAGGAATCCTGCCCGTTCGTCAACGGTGTGCTGGGTACCATCAGCAGAAAGCTGGCGGCGCAGGCATGAGAGCTGTTCTGGGCATTGATACAAGCTGCTACACGACGTCCTGCGCGCTGGTGACGCCGGAGGGCGAGATTCTCTCTTCGTCCAGACGGCTGCTCACGGTGGAGGATGGCGCGCGCGGGCTCATGCAGTCGCAGGGGCTGTTTCAGCATGTCAAAAATCTGCCGCAGATGGTTCAAAACGTGATGGCCGACGTATCGGACGCTGAGATTTGCGCCGTGTGCGCAAGCACTCGTCCGCGTCCGGCAGAGGATTCGTATATGCCCGTGTTTCGCGCGGGTGAAAGTCAGGCACGCGCAGCAGCTTCATTACTGCGCGTGCCTTTTTATCCTGCCAGCCATCAGGAAGGCCATGTGCGGGCGGCCATGGTGGACGCCGGTATCGACGAGACAAAGCCGTTTCTGGCGCTGCATCTCTCCGGCGGCACGACGGGAATCCTGCTCAGCGAAGAAGGAAAGCTGACGCTGTTGGGCGGCAGTCTGGATTTGCACGCCGGGCAGCTTGTCGATCGAACCGGCGTGAGGCTGCACATGCCGTTCCCGGCCGGGCCG
>ERZ825324.821-NODE-821-length-41042-cov-9.445141_pt1 | contig 41042 bp, 45 predicted proteins | sample MGYA00519859_ERZ825324 | MGnify/ENA primary metagenome ERZ825324 (study PRJEB31778, sample SAMEA3449198) | human gut metagenome | biome: human gut; feature: human-associated habitat; material: faeces | place: United Kingdom | collected 2010/2012 ...
AGACTCTTGAGAATCACTACCATGATATGCAGGATATGGAGTTCACAGTTGAGAACAAGAAGCTTTACATGCTTCAGTGTAGAAATGGTAAGAGAACAGCTCAGGCAGCTCTTCAGATCGCTTGTGACCTTGTTGATGAGGGACATAAGACAGAGGAAGAGGCAGTTGCAATGATCGATCCTCGTAACCTTGATACACTTCTTCACCCACAGTTTGATGCAGCAGCTCTTAAGGCAGCTACACCAATGGGCAAGGGACTTGGCGCTTCACCAGGTGCTGCTTGTGGTAAGATCGTATTCACAGCTGACGATGCTGAGGCATGGGCAGCTAGAGGCGAGAAGGTAGTTCTTGTACGTCTTGAGACATCACCAGAGGATATCACAGGTATGAAGTCAGCACAGGGTATTCTTACAGTTCGTGGTGGTATGACATCACACGCTGCAGTTGTTGCCCGTGGTATGGGTACATGCTGTGTATCAGGTTGTGGCGATATCGTTATGGACGAGGAGAACAAGAAGTTCACACTCGCTGGCAAGGAATTCCATGAGGGAGATTACATCTCAATCGATGGTACAACAGGTAACATTTACGATGGAGTTATCAAGACAGTTGATGCTCAGATCGCAGGAACATTCGGCCGTGTTATGGCATGGGCTGATAAGTATAGAACACTTAAGGTTAGAACAAATGCAGATACACCAGCAGATGCTAAGAAGGCACGTGAGCTTGGTGCAGAGGGTATCGGTCTTTGCCGTACAGAGCATATGTTCTTTGATCCAGAGAGAATCGCAGCATTCCGTGAGATGATCTGCTCTGATACAGTAGAAGAGAGAGAGGAAGCTCTTAATAAGATCCTTCCATATCAGCAGGGAGACTTCAAGGCTCTTTATGAGGCACTTGAGGGTAACCCAGTTACTATCAGATTCCTGGATCCACCTCTTCATGAGTTCGTTCCAACAGAGGAGGCTGACATTGAGAAGCTTGCTGCTGCTAAGAACAAGAGCGTTGAGGAGATTAAGGCACTTTGCAACTCACTCCATGAGTTCAACCCTATGATGGGTCACAGAGGATGCCGTCTTGCTGTAACATATCCAGAGATCGCTAAGATGCAGACAAAGGCTGTTATCCGTGCAGCAATCGAGGTTCAGAAGGAGCATCCAGATTGGACAGTTGAGCCAGAGATCATGATCCCACTTGTATGTGAGGTTAAGGAGCTTAAGTACGTTAAGAAGGTAGTTGTTGAGACAGCTGACGCTGAGATCGCTGCTGCTGGCGTAGATCTTAAGTATGAGGTTGGTACAATGATCGAGATCCCAAGAGCAGCTCTTACAGCTGATGAGATCGCTAAGGAAGCTGACTTCTTCTGCTTCGGTACAAACGACCTTACACAGATGACATTCGGATTCTCAAGAGATGATGCTGGTAAGTTCTTAAATGCTTACTATGATGCTAAGATCTTCGAGAACGATCCATTTGCTAAGCTTGATCAGACAGGTGTTGGTAAGCTCATGGATATGGCAGTTAAGCTTGGTAAGCCAGTTAATCCAAAGCTTCACATCGGTATCTGTGGTGAGCACGGTGGAGATCCTTCATCAGTTGAGTTCTGCCACAAGATTGGTCTTGATTATGTATCATGTTCACCATTCAGAGTACCTATCGCTAGACTTGCTGCTGCTCAGGCTGCAATCGCTAACAAGTAGGAAGGATTTCGTTTGTGTCACAGGGCAAAAGCTTTTATCCAGTTTTAGGGCAAAGTTTTTATCCAGTAAGTAATATCAAACTCACGTAAAAATGAGTGCAAAAATAAGTGCAAGCTTATAGCCAAACTCACATAATTTTACGTGAAAGTGTCCAAGCATAAATTAAGACTCTTGGAACTTTGGAGAAACGACCAGAAGAGATGTAAAAGTCTCTTTAGGGAACAATCTCTAAAGTTTCAGGAGTCTTTTTTGTTACATCAAATTATGTTTGTTACAATAATTTGCTTGTATTGCCTGTATGTTAAATTTATTGCTAACTCAGAACTCTGTGTCATACACACTAAAAACAGCCCAGTAGATAATTACTACTGAGCCATTAAGGAGATTTAGTATACAAACGCAAGAAAGAAAGCAACAACTACTGATTAGTATTCTTATTGTCATTATCTAATGTCTTAGATTCATAAAATCGTGCTTCAAAATCAACCACACCGAACAGACGGATGTGAATTGATTGAGTGTGTTTGGAAAATGCGACTTTCCCTACTAACATGATAAGCACAATTGCAATGACAATAAAAATCAGTAATTGCAATATATCCATAGATATGCTCCTTCCTATGTAGTTTTATATACCGCATATTATTTTACAGTGTTTTGAGGAAAAGTAAATAGACAGAATACAGAAAAGAATGACCTTGTAACCCATAATGAATTTCTTACCAGTTTACCAGTTTGTTCTGGGAAATATCATCTTATCAAGTAATATGGGATTGCTCGATAAAAAATGGGAACATCCTACTGCTAATAGGAAGCTCCCATCATTGGAAAAGTATTATTTTATCCTGTTAATAAGTAAAGGATTGTACATCAAAACTTCATTAAGAGTTATGGCTTTGGAGATTTCCATATACTCAAAAAATGAAACAGGACAAATTTCAATAACCTTACCTGAGTGACAGGTAATGGTTAGAAAGTTGCTTTTTCAGTCTATTGCCTGAATTAGTGTTGGGTTCGGGCTTGTAAGAACTGGACTTGTAAGAATATTCATAATATCACCTCTTTTCTCTACACAGTATTAATCTGTTGTATATAGTGTTGTAGCCTGTTATTGGTACTAACAGCTTACAATATTATTATACGAGAATAACAGAGAAAAGAGAAACTGATAAAGGGTTACAGGTTTTTTTTGTTAATAAATAGGCTTAAACAGGCTATTGGCAACAGTTTTTGATAATTTGTTAGAGCCCGGGGGAATTAACCACTCAGAGTCCAACAGAATTGACCAATTTAAGCTCATTAGAAATAGCCAATGCACCAACTTATCTAATTGCTTATTGTCCCTTATTCAACAGGATCATTGATTTCTATCGAATAAGTTTTTAAGTTTCGTCCACGATAACTTTCTCCCTTCATGAGATAAACGGTGGCAGCATCGAAAGTTCGATCCAGAGCACAGAGTAAAGCATCATCTTCTCGAAAGAAATCACGCCATTTATCGGGAGTCAGGTTACTGGTGAAAATCATGCAGTTTGGACCTTCCTTGCTGCATCTTCGGTCGATCATGTCAAAAAACAGACGGGTATTTTCCATATCAAAAATACTGCGTCCTATTTCATCAATAATCAGACAGGATGGTCTGACAAGACCTGAGACGGCACTGCTTTCGGTTCCTGTCCTTCGTGCTTTCGTGAACTTCTCATTTAGTTCAGTTGCTTTTATAAAATACGCTTTCAATCCCTTTTGACAGCAGGCATTGCCATATGCCATTGATAAATGCGTTTTTCCTACACCTGGAGGTCCAATGAAGGCTATATTCTGTCGAGAATAAAGTGCTGTTAGGTTCGGAAGATTCCTTATCTGAACAGCATTTTCACCATTCACTCTGCTGAAATCAAAGTTATCGAATGTACTGGGTTCCTTCTGAGGAATCCGACTATGCGACAACAGTGCGTTTATCGCCTTATCCCGCTGGTTCTTCCTTAGATATGCCATGAATTCTTTCATAGCTTCCAGATGTTCCGGTGGGACTTTCTTTTGGGACAAATACAACGCAATCTCCTGAGTCGTTATCTTGATATCCAGTGCATAAGCATCTGCCTGGAGTTGTTCGATCAGTGTTTCATTCATGCAGATCACCTCCAAACGCAAACTTTGCAAACGCAGATTTTGGAGCGGTTTCTTTTTTCTGTGTAATGCAGACTTTAACTGGAGCAGACGGTTTTTCTTCTGGTTGATCGTCTATAAACTGTCCTTTGCAGAAACTGTCTTTTCGGCTCCATGTCACGTCATGGGTGATCAATACTTTACGCAGTTCCAAGTCATAAACATACAGTGTGAAGTTTTCTCTCTGAACGCGGCAGGTATGCTGGACATAACTGTAAGGGATGCCAAAACGCCTGCCTTCATATGTAACAAAACCATCAAAAGAAATACAGCGGATTGGACACAGGTACTTACGTACATCAAATGTATCTTTAAGTAAGGATACGTTTTTCATACAACTGATAGAGTGCCTTTCGTGAGGAATACAATCAACTGCTTTATGGTATCGGTTATTCTGGGTATCGCACCATTTTCATGCTTCGTAGTTAAGATCTGTAATAGTGCCAAAGACCCGGCCAGCAAGAAAGTTGTCCTTTACAAAACGCACAAGACGTTCTACAGCTCCTTTGGTAAAAGGATGTCTGGGTCTGCACAGCTTTGTTTCAAAGCCGATTGTATCCATAAAGATTTCGTAATCATGGTTCCAGATTGGATGCCCTTCCGAATCACGATGAAGCACAACACTCTTCATGTTGTCTGTAAGTACATGTTCAGGAACTCCCATACGTTTGAAAGCATGGATCATACCAATAAAGAGGTTTTCCTGTTTTGCGTTCGGAAAGAATTCTATATATCGTTCGCCGCAATGATGGCAGATCATTGCAAAGCAAGCCACTTTATAAGAAGTTTCATCACCAGAATCTACGTTTACGAATCCCCAGTCCATCTGATAGCTTTCGCCAGCCTCACTGGAGTAACGGCGTCCGCGGTTTCCCTGAGGCGCAACTGCCTGTCTTTTTGGCGGGATGAGATCCCTATGATCTTTGATATATCTTTTTACGGTAGTCAGGCTGCCCATGTACCCCTGTTCCTGGATTCTTTCAAGAATAACTTCTGAATTAGATACTCCTTTTTTCAGAAGGTCATCAATCACACCGGAATAAGCAGAAATGATAGTAGTATCAGCCTTTCTTCCGGTAAGTGCATGCGGTGTTACCTTGAAGTTGTTCTTTTTTAACCTCCGTAATTGAGCTCTTGTCAAACCAGTGCGACGTTCAAGTTCAGCAAGATTGATTTTTTTGATGTCGAACCTGTCTGCCTGTTCTGACTTCAATTCTTCAATGGCTTGTGTTATGATAGATTGCAAGTCATTACTGTTGTTGATTTCGTTCATGTTTCTCCTTTCATGGTGCATTGGCTAACACCATTATAGAGCATGAAACCATACGGTAATGGCTTTTTCTAATGGACTGAAATTGGCTGTTTCTGCTGGTCTTAGGCTGGCTGTTTCGAGCGGACTCTAACAAATTGGAGAAACACCTTATTTTAAGGGCTTTCAAGGGTCTTGATTTCCTCATAAAATCACACTTTTATGAGGAACAAAAGCGGTTCTAAGACAATGAAATAATACGCACCTTGATAATTTGATAATGTGACCGTCTAATATAGACACGCTACTGTAACAGACACGCTACTATAAGACACGCTACTATAAGACACGCTACAAAAAGAAAAGGTTACTCTACTGCAATAGAGTACCCCCCCTCTTCAAAGATTAAAACATTACAGAGAAACAGCACGTTTTTCAATAAGCTTCAGTAGTTTAGGATTATCTTTTACAAGTAAATAATTTGCAAAAGAGACTCCAACAATTTTAGAAACATGACCATTAGAAGATACGACTTCTAAAGTATTATCAGGTTTCCAAGATAGACTAAATTCAGAAGTGTTGTCCATAGTAGAATACCTCCTTTTCACAAAGTATGAGTTTGTTTATCTGTGTTGACTCATCTATAAATATTATACTGATATTTGTATAATATCAGGAACTTTGTGAATGGGGTAAGTGTGGATGCTTTAAAAAACAAAAAGAAAAAGGTCACTCTACTGGTAGTGGAGAAACCTTTAAGTAAACTAAGCTACATGATAAACATGGTACATTTCCAGTTCATCAATATTAGAACAAATAAAAATAGGAACATTCTACTGAACATAGAACATTCCTATAATTGATAAGAGAATATTAAACAATCTTACAGGTTCTCTTTTGGAAAAATGTATTTAACAATTCGACATCATTTGAAGAATGAATATCAGATAAATACATATATTCAAAGAAAGAAACTGGTGATACTTCAAGAATTTTACCTGACAGATAATTGATTCTTAAAGTATTGTTCTTCCAAGAAAGAGTATTAATATCCATAACAAACACCTCCCTTCTGTAAGCAACTCTTAGGTAGAGAAAATTTGATGGTAGGACATCAAAAAATCCCTCACTTATTATTATACGAGAAATCGTATGAAAGTAGGAACATCCTGAAGGGTATAAATATCCTACAGGATAAGAATACCTAAACAAAAGGGTGGGAGGTGGGAATACAACTTCAATTAAAATATCTATATATACAAAATCTATATAAAATATCTATAGAAAAATATGATTGGAGTGTTGAATTTGAAAGAAAGTAATGTAGAAAGCCAATATGAAAAAGATTCATTTAAGTACCATAAGTATCTTATGAAAAACTTTAAATATAAAGGCAAAGAAATCCCAAAAGATGTGCCATATACAGAATATTATGATTACATCCTTCGGAATTTCAGAAATACAAAACCAAAAGAGGAATGGACTGATATGGATTATAAAGCATATTATTCCTTTTGGCAGAGATGTCGTATAGCATCTATAATCAAACATGAAATAGGCAAACAAAAAGAACCATTAACAGACAGACAAAAACGGATTATAGAGCGAGTTCGCAATGGTACGGACTTTGATGTGTATTCATCTCAAAAGTTTCTGGAACTGCTCAGTTAGTGCAATATAAGGTTGTAAATTCTTATATTCAGTTCGTAATTCAGAAAGAGATTTTTCATCACCAGTGATTTTAGCATGGTCAATGTCTCTTTTTAATGATTTACGATAATGATTAATCGCTGGTACTATAATTATCCAGTTAGATTTTACCCAATCGGCATTTACAACATCATCGTCAATAGCAGCAACGTAATTTCTGCAAGTTTCAATGGCATTGACTTTTGATGTAATGTCACTTATTGGGTCAAGCTGAATACCTACCAAATAATCATTCAGGGCATTGAGAAGAGTATCTTTATTAAGAAGAGTATCTTTGTTCATAATAAACCTCCTGTATATGGTATAAGAATAATATTCTAAAAGAACGGATGGCAACAAAAGAACTGATGGCAGCAGTTGTAATCCATACAATATGAATTATACAACATTTAAAGTTGTAATACCAATACAGAAGAAATATTATTTGAACGTAAATATTCGAACAGAAGTACACATTCAGAAGTACACATTCAGAAGTACACATTCGAACACAAGCACGTAAAATATCTACCAGTAAAAATAAGTATCATTAGCGTTAATCGGTAGACAGTCATATTATCAAATTATCAAGGAGTTATTAAGGAGCAAGGAGTTATTAATGTGTTATTAAGGAGCAAGGTTATAGGCAATAATGTGAGGACATCAAGAGAATGAAAACTTTGCCCCGAAAGAGAATAGAAAGGATTGCCCTTTGACAGCTTGTAAAATCTATCTTTGATAATTAGGGGAAAATTCCAAATATTGGGTTTTCCCCTTTTTTATTTTATACAAAATTCTTAAAGGAGGTTCGAGGTTATGAACAACACAGCGTTAAGAGCACAGGACATTTTACAGAGAGAAATTAGCGAGGGCGAGATACAGGGACAGTTATCACAAGTCACTAATTTACATCTTTGGAATATCTGATGACACGAGACGGCATTTCTATGAAATCTACGACTTGAAAAGCGGATACATTAAGTCGGATTGCCTGAAAGCAGGCTGGATTACAAGTGGAAGTGCTTGTGCAGTAAGGCTTGACGTCGGTATATGTCCGTCCGTAAACCGATCTATATTTTGTCTTTGCTTTATTATTATATGTGCCAGTCGGGAGTTTGTATCTACCTTCCCAGCTGCCGTCTTTTATTTTCCAAATGTTTTCACTATGTCGTGGCATTTTCAATCCTCCTACCATGAGTTTGACCATAAATTAAATGAAATTTGCTATAGTTATTGAAAAGTTGTAAATATTGGTCTGCTTCTTGTGCAATACTTACTATTTTTTTTGCTATAATGTGTCGAATTTTGTTGACAATCTGACACGCAATCACTATAATTTTATTGTGATGTGACTGAAATCTATGTCAGTATATATGTTTTTCTTTTCGCAGATGTTGGCATTCTGCGAAAGATTTATGTCCTTGCATGATGCGAATTATCCATGCAAGATACCAAATTATAATATGACAAAAGGTCAATCACAATCATCATAGTGTATTTGAAAGGATCTATGCATAAATTAGTAAGCGGAGGTCATTATGGCGTTTGGTGAAGTATTGAAAAGTCTGCGTGAAGAACGAGGAGTAACACAGGACAAGCTGGCACAATACTTACATGTAAACAGAGCTACGATAGCCGGTTATGAGGTAAAGAACCTAGATATGAGACACTGATAAAATTGGCTGATTACTTTGATGTATCGATAGATTATTTGGTTACAGGAGAAGAAAATCGGTTAGGTATACAAAAATAGAAACAATTTGCTGGGGAGCATAGGATTTATAAATGAAAAGACAAGGGGATACTCCCTTCTTATTCTAAAATGACATGAGGCTAAAGGTGTAGCCTGATGTTCTATTCGTTTATGAATCCCATGATTTATATAAGATTGTACGTTATATTGACGGTATCATGAATGCTTTTTTGCTTGAAGTGCAGTGTGGTCAGGCGGTAACATATGCAGAAGTTCGGTATTTGGAATTAAGAAAGAGCCCTAAGTTTTTGCTCGATGAAGAGGGCGATTCTTATTATGATTCGGATAATAGCGAGATTCATCTCTCAAAAGATGGGATCGATAGCTGGTACGATTTTGTTGGCGCAGTTATACATATGACATATCATGCCTATGAAATGAAACAAATGGTTATGTATAGTGCTATGGATGACAAGTATAAAGACCTAAGAATTTTGGTTGATGCACAGTCTTGGAGTGAGGAATTGAATAAATATTCTGTCTGTGGAAAGAAGTCTGAAAAGCTGTGGCTCGAGAAGGATGCAGTATATTATGCACAGTTGAATTTGAAAGATTATACACGCGCTATTTGTGAATATTGGCATTATTCAGATGCTTATTTAAATCTAGACAGTACCAAAGAAAATGAGATAGAAGTTGCATCGATGTTCCATAAAGTAGTGGAGTCATGAAACATTCATGTATAGATAGACATTTCAAACAATGAGCGTGTCAATAGTTGAATTATACTATAATAGTGTGAACAAATAATGTTCGTAGATGGAAATGTGAGTGAAAAATGGAAGTCGTAATTCTTACTGGCGGAAAAGGAACCCGTATGGGTGAACAGACAGAGAAAATACCAAAACCTATGATTCGCGTTGGTTCGTCCCCGATTTTAATACATATAATGGATTATTATTTGTCATGGGGTGCAAGAAGATTTGTAATTTGTTGTGGATATAAATTGGAGTATATTCGGAAATTTTTTGGAGATATTTCGGAATCAATTGAAAGAATTGATGATTACACTGTAAAAGCAACATATAAAAATGCAAGTGTTTATTTGGTGGATACTGGCTTAGAGACTGGCACTGCAGGGAGAATATTTAGAATCAGAAAATATCTTTCTGGAAATATAGTTTATCTTACTAATGGAGATGGAGTGTCAGACGTTAACCTAGCTGAACCAATGTCATTAACTTAAGAGTAGTGGGAAAAATATTACAAAAAGATAGTTGAAAAAGTTCTTATTAGTTATCTTACGAAACTGATGGTTTTAATTCCAAAATAGACTTTGTTCTGGGAGGATTTTTGTTTCTTTCAGTAGAGAATTGTGGTAGAATCTATGTTAAGCACTTGAGGAGATTTCACAGTAAAAGCAAGAAGGATGAGTATTTATGATAGCAACATGAAAAGTAAAATTTGAAGCACAGAAAAAAGAAAGATAAAATCAGGAATTCTCCCTTAGACACGGAAGGTTCATCATCATAGTTTAGCAGAGGGAAAATAGCCTTTATAAAGCAAACAGAATGGATGCTTTTAAAACTATATCCTTCGGTGCCTGATACTACGATATTTATCACCATGGACTCTGTTTTCTGTTTCTTGATCTGCTTCTACAGATAAATCCTTTTAATTAAGTTGGGGTTCTTTATAGAAATACGATTTTTTATTGTTGAAAAAGGCAAAAAGATGTATAATATGAAAATGATATGTATGGGGGACTGACAAAATGCATCCAAATTATACGGTAAAACATCCAAAAATACTCTACATTGATCGCTATGGCAATATTTTTCCAGATTGTAAAACTTATCAATCTAATATTGTTGGTCATATTTCGGCGGAAGGTATTGCTGAAAAAGTGATCAAAGAGTTGTTCTCTGAAACTGAAACGCCAATTTTTAATATGATTACTGTAGAAGTTAGCAGTCTGTGTCATGCAAAGTGTTTTTACTGTTTTCAGGAGGATGGAAAAAGGAGAGAAAAATATCTTTATTTTCGGCAATTGATGGATTTTTTGGGCAAGCTACAGACGTACTGGTTATTTTTTTCAGGAGGAGAAATTCTGGATCAGCCGGATGCAATGGATTTTATAAGGAAATACCGAAAGAAGTATCCTGATACATGGATTCATTTAAAGACAAATGGAAATGCAGGGATGGATAAAGTGAAATTTATTGAGGAATGTTGTAATTCAGTTATGGTTTCTTTCAATGGTTTTACAAATAGTTCCTGTCAAACACTGATGAAGGTAGATCTGGACAGAACCATTCAATTTTGTGAAGCTATTGTACAGAATACATCTACAAATCTAGGTGTCAAATTTTTGAATTCCCCGATTTGTATCGCAGAGCTTCCGGATTTTTTGAACTGGGCACTGGAAATAAATGCAAAAGCAATTGCAGTTCAAACTGTGTATCACTATTCTTTTGATGAAAAGGGTAAGAGTAGCAGAAAAGAACATGTATTTAATGGATTATCAGGTGAATACTGGAAAGAGGTTTGTCAGAGGGTTGCGGTTCGGACAGAAGCAGTGTTGCATGTTTATAAAAACAGGTTGAATCAGGAAACCTGTAATCTGGCCTGCGATAAGAAGGTATTACAGATTCTGGGGCTGTCAGAGGAATATGCTCGTTTATTTAGGACAGATGGGGTCTATGTGATAGAATAAAGATTGTACTGTATCTTACATAGCATATAACCGGAAAGGGGGAGACGTATGAAAAAGTATATTTTTGCTAAATCTGTATCTAATTTTTCACAGAAAAAAGTAATTCGTTTTAAATGGTGTACTTGATTAAATAATTTACTTATATTTATTTTATTTGATTTGGTTATATGCTATGTAAGATACAGTAAAGGGGATAAATGTCATGAGATATGTAGTAAGAAGAGAGTTTTTCGGAGCACTTGTTTATGATTGCCAGGAAGACACGAATATTATTGTAGATGATGATTTTTGGACAGCTTTACAAATGATCGCACAGGAGGGAGACCGGCAGTTGGAAGAGGACTCTCTTGTATTTTTGATGGAGGAGGGCTTCCTGAATGAAGATTATACGATAAATTATCGTTTGATTAATTCTGGCTCTCACGGTGAAACCTTATCAGCACCGGGACGCGTACATTTTTATTATACAAAAGCCTGCAATTTAAACTGCACCCATTGTTTTACAAAAAACAGTAATCCGAAATATGAGATGACTTATGCAGAAAAAATAAGTATGTTAGATCAGATGCATGAGCTGGGAGTAAACGAGATTTTAATAGGCGGTGGAGAGCCTTTTATACAAAAAGATTTTCCGAATTTTGTGGAAGAATCACTGAAACGGGGGATTGTGACAAAAGTGTTTACCAATGGTTTACTGTTGGATGATACACTTATAGCACGTATGAAAAATTGGAACCTAAAGTACATGTCGATCAGTATTGATGGGTGTACTGAGGAGGAATATGAATTTGTCCGTGGTGTAAAAGGATTGGAGAAGCTGTCCGAAACAGTTAAGAAGTTGAGAAAGGAGTGTCAGTTTACGGTAGCAGCTTCCGTGACAGTTAACAGCCATAATTTTGAAAATGCAGATAAAATTTTGAAACTTATTGCAGATATGGGATTTCAGCGTCTCAAAATACGACCAGTAAAGCCTGCCGGAAATGTATATCAGCATCCGGAGGTATTTCCTTCCGCAGAGCAGTACGTTACGTTCATCAAAACAGCGCAGCGTATTTGGAATCAGAAATATAAAGATATGTTCACGTTGGACTTTTCGTGGGGAGATACCAGATTGATATATCGGGAAGACAGAAATATAGTTGATGTACTGGATATTACATACCCTTATGAAGGCTATGGTTGCTTTGCCGGTAAAGTGAATATTGTCATTGACTCAGGTGGTAATGCGTTGACATGTGGATTTTTACCGGATAAATATAATCTTTCAGCATCAGATAATCTGCGGAATAAGGGATTGAAAAAAGTGTGGGAAAGTGGACAGTGTTTCTGCTCTCTTAGAAATCTTCCGGGGAATACAGTTTGTAAGGGATGCCAATACTATCCGATCTGTCGGGGTGGATGTATGGCTAGAAATCTGTTTTTTGGATTAAATATCAATCAGGTAGACCCTTGGTGCCTGCGCAGGTATTTTCCGATTCAGTTGGAGGAATAAAGTGCTTGAAAAAATTGGTCAGCCCTATTATGAGAAATTATCAACAGAAAATAATGATGTCATTGCATATTTGAAAGAAATACAAGACAGGAAGCAGGGACTGATAGTTGCTGAAATCGGTGTTGGGATTGGTGCAACCAGTAAGGCTGTGTATGAATTGCTTTCACCAGAAGATTATCTGTTTCTGGCTGATTATGAAGAGAAGGTGCAGGTCCTGCAGAGGGAGTTAGAACAGCTTCCACATGACGGGCCACAGATAATTGCATTGGGAAATTCATCAAAATTACTGGATTCTTATGCATGGACATTTGCAGAAGAGTTGTGTAGGGGCTGGCAATTTGATATGATTTTTCTTGATGGTGCACATAATTTTGTGTTTGATGGTCTGATTTGTGCTATGGCAGTCAGAGGATTGAAAAAGGACGGTTATTTACTTGTAGATGATGTGAATTTCACAATGTGCGAATTGATCGAGCATAATTCGCAAAAACGGGAACAAATAGAAACAATGTATACAACAAAACAGCAGAATAGTGCGCAGCTGGCATTGGCATTGCGCTGTTTTATTGAGGGTTTAGAAGAGTTTCAGGAAATGCCTTTTTCCGGGGGAAGAGCATTTCGGAAGAAAGGACTGAATAGATGATAAGGCAGGCTGTGTTGGAGGATCTTGATCAAATTACATTATTGGTGAGGGATGTTGGAAAACTGCACGCACAAAACAGGAGTGATATTTTCCTGCCGGATGCAGTGACAGCAGACAAAGATAAATGCAAAAAGAGATTGCTGGGAGAAAAATACTATATTCTTGTAGAAGAAAAAGACGGACAGCTGAATGGTCTGTGCATGGCATTTTTGCGTATGATAGAGAATGATATCAAGCTGCGGAATACAAAGGTGCTACGTATAGAAGAACTTGTGGTCAGGCAGGAGGCAAGAAGTAAGGGAATCGCATCGGCATTGCTTCGAGCGATGAAGAAATATGCACTGGATAATGGGTGTAGTCGAATAGAAGCGAACGTATGGGGATTTAACCGGGCTTCGCAGGCACTTCTTCATAGAGAGCAATTCACAGTACAACAACAGACTGTGGAATATTCTTTTGAAAAAAAAGAAATAGGGAGGCTATATCAGTCTTCAGACAGAGAGACAGCGAGGCATCGGTCTCCTTATAAAGCAATAGAAATTTCAAATACCTTGCGGCATTTGTTTCGGGAGATAAATCCAGAAATGTCAATATTGGACTGTGCAGCTGGAAACGGTACCTATGCAGTAGCTCTCTGCAACAGGGGAAACAGTGTGACTGCTTCAGATTTATCTGCCTCTAATGTCGCATATATGCGCAAAAATTTTGCTCAAAATCAACTTCCTATCCGGGTTTATCAGGATAACACATTGGATTTGAGTCGTTATTCTGAGGGAACATTTGATACAGTGATTTGTATGGGACCAGCATATCACTTAAATAAGACAGATGTAGAAACATGTTTGAAGGAGTGTTTGCGTATTGTCAAAAAAGGTGGGAAAGTACTGGTTTCTTATCTCAATAAGAATTATTGGGGACCTTACATTTTGGAACACAAAGCGTCAGAATATACAATTTCTGAAATATTGGAAATGATGGAGACAGGTACATTTCTCAAAAAAACAGAAGGCTTTATCGGTAATGCTTTTTTTTATTCGCCAGGAGAGATGCACCAGCTGGTAGAACAGTGCATAGATGCACATGTTTCCAATCATTTTACATTGGACGGGAACTGGCAGATTGCTTATGAAAGTATTGCAGAAATGGAGGAAAAAGAGAAAAAAATCTTGACCGATTATATATTTTCATATGCTGAACATCCGGAACAGATTGCAGGCGGCAAGAATAACATGATTGTGATCAGGAAGGGGAAACAAGATGGAATGCAGAGAATGGGTGAGAAAGAATATTCGGAAGCATGAGAATAGCAGTGAAGTTTTCTATTATCGTGGTTTGGAGTGCTTTTACGGTTGGAATGTGACCAGAGATGAAGTAGCTGCAGCACAATATTATGCGCAGGGGGCAGAGGCAGGATGTGTAAAGTGTCAATATGCGCTGGCAGTGCTGGAAAAGGAAAATGAAGAAAAAAAGAAAAAACTCTTTCTTGCATCGTTTCAGGGATTATATGAGCAGGCGCGGGCGGGTGATTCAGAAAGTCAGCGCATGATCAGCTGCTATTTCCTGACGGATAGTCGAGGCGTTTCTCGAAACTTGGAAGAAGCTTTTAAGTGGCTGTTAAAATCGGCAGAGCAAAAGAACGCGGTGGCATTGTTTAATCTTGCAGGATGTTATTTTGAGGGAACATGTGTGGAAAAAGATATACAGAAGGGAATGGAGTTGTTGCAGGAAAGCGCAGAGGCGGGGTATAAAAAGGCGAAAGATATGATAACTTGTATGGGAAATTGATATGAATGCATGGAATTTATGTGATATTGAGTTGCATTGGGAGACCGTAGAGCAACTGGAAAATTTACAAAAGAAAGCAGAAAAGAAGCAACAATGTCATTTTGACAGGATTTATATTGGCTCTTATTTTTGTGGACGATATTTTTTACATTTAGTTGATCGGCATTTGCCAATATGGATGGAACTTTATAAAAAACATCAGCTTCCATTTGTGGTGGTGCTGCCGATTTTTTCGCAGACATTGCTACCGGAGGCTAGAGAGGCGATTGAAAAGATTCGGTGCAGTTTGGGGAATGCCATAGCATACTTTGTGGTTAATGATCCTGGAATGCTTTCTGCGTTGGGAACGCAGAATATACCGATTTGTCTGGGAAGGCTGTTTGCAAAGGATACCAGAGATTTTCGGGATGCAGGAATGCGAAAACGAGATATGTCATGTGCTTTTTGGAATGGAATGTATCAAATATTGAGAAAAGAATTCTCTTCAGTCATGGGAATAGAGCTGGATAATATTTATTCTCTTGAAGCACTTAAATTATTGAAAGAGGACAAGGAGACCCGGCTTATTTTGCATACACCATATGTATACCAGAGCGTTGGACAAATTTGCTGTTATGCGAATCTTGAATCTGAGAATAACAGTGGTTTCTATGCGAATCGGCCCTGCAGCTACAGTTGTGCACGTTATTATCTGACTTATGGGGAAAAAGAAAATCAATTGCTACGTGCAGGTCGTGCAGTTTTGTATAAGGAATCGGCAACGAAACAGGAGATGGAAGGGCTGGATATTTGCGTTTGGCCGTTCGATTTATGGGAAGAGGAAGAGGAAGATGAAGATACTAGTGCCTTTACGAGAGTTTGAACAGATACAAAGGTATTGTGATGCAGGTGCAGATGAATTTTACTTTGGTTTTGATGATGAATATTGGGAGGAGCATTTTGGGAATTCTCTGGATCTGAATCGTATGTCGGCAATGGGTGGAAGAGCGAATCGTTTTTTGGCTCGAGATGTTTCTAGGGTGATTGCGGAGATTCATCGACAGCAGAAAAGTTGTTATATCACATTGAACAGTAATATTTATACGGCACAACAGGTTCATTATCTGGAGGAATTTTTGAATGGTTTGCCGGAGAAACCGGACGGCGTTATTTTTTCGGATATACAGCTGATTGATGGAATCAGGAGGGCCAGTATACAGCCGGTTGTTAGTACGATGTGTGCAGTTTACAATACTGATATTCTGCGCTATTATCAAAAAAAAGGAGTAAAACGAATAATTCTGCCGAGAGAAATATCGTTGGATGAAATGACGGAATTTGTGAAAGAATATCCGGAGATTGATTTTGAAGCTTTTTTGATGCGAGATGGATGTATGTTTTCTGATTCTAATTGTCTTGGTGTGCATCAGGAAAATTATGGTGGCATTTGTAGCTTTATCAGGAAAAATGATTATGTCTTTCATTCACAGGAATCAACGGTCTCCTTGAAAAATAAAAAATACCGGCATTTTTTATATACAGATGCAATGATTAGCAATGCCTGTGGTTTATGTGCAATTTACCGGATGATGCAGCTTAAGATTGCATCCGGTAAAATTGTAGGGCGTGCAGATCGTACTGAGGAAGTAGAAAAAGATATTATGGCAGTATACAGGAATCGGGAAATCGCAGCACAGTGCAACGGCCAGCAGGAATATCTGGAAAGGATGTTCTTGCCTGACCGTTGGAAGATGGTTTGCGGAATGTCCTGCTATTATCCGGAAATTTGTGAGAAGAGGAGTTTGTAAGCAGAGACATATTTTGAATATTCAGTTTTATAAATCTGGTTTTTTTGTAAAAAATCAGTTAACCAGGAAGGAATCTCATGATCGTATTTTATTTCCAGCAGGTATTGGCCTGAAGACAGGAGAGAGAAAGTGGGATCGGAAACCACTTCTCCGAGAGAAGAAATTGGGAAACAGCAGATCTGTGTATCGAATGTGATGCGCAGGTCGGGAGTTTGATCAAAATAATATGCTTCACGGAAGTACTGTATCAGGAGCTGCGGTATTAACTGATATTCTGTTTGAAAGCGCAGAAGAGTATCCAGTGTTACATTGGGAATTTGGGAAGATTTCATGTTATGAGAAAGCTTCAAAAAGTCTGCAAAAGGCAAGATAGTTCTTGTTTTTCGAACTCGGCCATTTATACGTTCTTTTAGTTCAAACATGACGGAATGATTTTTGCAAAAGGCAGCATGACTATATTGACGGAGACGCAGCTTTTGATTGTCGAGGGGAAAAAGAATGGACTGTTGTGCCAGCTGTGCCTGTGTGTTGTCAAAATAGACAGAGGAAATGGGATAATTACCATATTTATCCAGTTGCCCATATTGCGTGAGAACGGTAGTGAGAGAATGATACTGATTTTGGGTAATGAAATATTTGTCTTCGATTCGATCAAAAAAAGTTTGTGTCAATGGTAATTCCTCCTTGTAATTGCGATGTGGTATGGTGATAGTATATCAAATTTCAGAAGAAAAAGAAAGAGGATATGGAATGCTGATAAAGAATATGGTCATACAAAAAAAATATATAAGTGGTGTCGATGAAAAAAGAAAGCTATTTATAGAAAAATATATTCAGAGTAGGGAACGAAAAGTGCTGTATCTGCATATTCCATTCTGTCCCTCTAAATGCAGATATTGTATTTGTGAAACTCAGATTTGTCACCAAGTTACAGAGTTAGAGGAATTTGTAAGGATGATGCTTTGGAAACAAATTGCAGATTATCGAGTTCTGTTGGAGCGAATAGAATTTAATCAGCTTTATATTGGTGGAGGAACGCCAACTATTTTGAGTGCTTCTTTACTGGAAGAAATTTTTGAGATGTTGCCCTGTATTAGGAAAATTCCAATCAAATGTGTGGAATGTTCACCTAATACGTTGACCAAAGAGCATTTGGATTTATTTGTTAAATATGAATTTACCTTTATTTCGATGGGGGTGCAGTCGTTGCAACCGAATATCTGTAAGTGGCAGAATCGTTATCCAGTTTCAAAAGAAGAGTTGACGGTTATTTCAAAGAAAATTGCAGAGACAGGAATTTATTTTAATTATGATATGATCTGTTATCTGGGAAAAGGAGACATTCGGGATATTCCGGCATTCGAGGATGATCTAAGGTATTTGATGGAAATATGTAAGCCCTCATCTATTTGCGTGCACCAACACCATCAGATTGAATTCTCTACAGAAAAAACATTGTTTTTACAGCGGGTATTGAGGCAGTTGACGCAAGAGAAACTGCTTGGGTACGAATGCATAAATGCTTTACTGACTGAAGAAGAAATTGTGAGGGACACGATGTATCAAGCGCAGTATCGTCTTGTTCGGGAAAAAAGAGATTTTAATCATTATATGTGGAAACGCTATCCAATGGTTCCGGTAAAAGGATATGATGTTCTGGGATTGGGATTTAAAGATGGTATTCAGGTGAAGAGCAATGTTGATTCGTTGGTTTTTGTGGAGGCAAGGAACCAGTTTTTTACAGTGGATTTTCAGGATTTTGTTTATGAAGACTTTGAGAGAGTACGCCAGATCAAAAAACTAAAATAGTACGAAGACAGTGCATGGTAATTGCTATGGTGCTATGCAAAGTGGGCAGAGCGCTTCTGGTATATAGGTGGAATCTAAGTATATCATAATTATTTAGGTGGTGAAACATGATAAACTTTATACGTTTCTATGAGGTAGGAATGCGTAGAAGGCAGAGAATTCGGAACAATTTGAGCTGGATAAAGTATTATTGTTAACTTCTCACAAAGCTCCAACTCAAAGCGCAAATTTTTCTTGAAAAAGTTGCGAAAAACCGCATAAGTGATATGCTCCCTGTATAGTAGACAGATGAAATATTTAAAAATCTACTATATAGGGAGTGTTTTTATGTCTAGGAAAAAATATGATGAATCTTTTAAGAGGAGAGTCATCCAAGAATACGAGGTTAGGGGAATATCGTGCTATGCCCTTGGAAAAAAATATGGTGTTGATGCAAAATGAGTGCGTAGTTGGTGCAGATTATATAAACAGTTCGGTGATGATTATTTCACTGAAAATCACTCTAATCTTAATTACTCTGCTGAATTTAAACAACAGGTTGTTGATTCGTATCTAGAAGGTGGAAAAACATATCAATCTGTAGCTGCCGAATATGAAATATTAGCACCAACTACTGTCAGACAGTGGGTAATGCTGTATAATAACCATGAAGAATTAACAGATTCCAGACCGGAAGGATTGATGAACATGGTAAAAAAGACTACACGCAAGACCATATTTGAAGAACGAATTAAAATAGTTGAACATTGTACTCAAAATAACAATAATTATGCATTGACAGCAAAAGAATTTCAGGTTTCCTATGGACAGGTTTATTCATGGGTTCATAAATACAATTCTTCAGGAGCAGATGGACTGCTTGACCGTAGAGGGAAAAGAAAATCTAATGATTTATTATCTGAAAATGAACGTCTTCAAATAGAATTACGAATGTTAACAGCAGAAAATAAAAAACAGCAAATGGAGATAGATTTCTTAAAAAACTCGAAGAAATAGAGAGGAGGCGATTTTAGAACGGACACAACACCTAGCTACATACCTTACAATTAAAGAATTATCAGAAGAAAACAAAAGGTAAACGCTCCATAGCCAGTACCCTACCGTATTCTTAAAAAAATTGAGATAATCTTCCTAAAAAGTTGGAAAATCCGTGCGGATTTTTCAACTACGTTAAGGAGGTTGTCTATGGATACACGATTAGTTGCAAGAGAAAAACAATTAGAAAGCTGGGCTTTGATTATCCAAGAATGCAAGAATAGCGGTTTGAAGACCAAGGACTGGCTGGCTCAGAATAACATTTCAAAAGACCAGTATTATTATTGGCTGAGGCTTGTACGAGAAAATGCTTATATCAAAAGCAAAAATGAGGTTGCTCAAATAAATCAAGTAGTGAGGATCGAGTGCGAAGATGTTGATACCTCGCAAGATATTTCTACAGATATGATCACTATAAACCATGGACAATTAAATATAAGCATACCGGTGACAGCAGACGTGAACACAATACGGACAATTATGGAGGTGGCTGTACGTGCTAAATAACGCCACCTGTTTTAATAATATTTACATAGTATGCGGCAGAACTGATCTGAGATATGGCATAGACAGTCTTGCCGGAGTTCTCCGATCACTAGGCATCGGGAATCCGGCAGCGGCCAATACGCTGTATTTATTCTGTGGGAGAAGATCAGACATCGAGAGAGTTATATACAAAAATCCTACCATCAACAAGGATAGCTATCCGGCATTGGATAACTGTGAGACGGAACTCTTAGAGATGGACAGCCTGACTTTTGATTATGGCGTGGGTAATCTGTGTTCTGTCTATATTAGAGAGTTTGAAGATTCTTGGTTTGTCGACGTTTATTATTTCAGATGCCACGATGATAACGGAATCGACAGGAAGCATTTTGTGATTGCTCCGGGATATCAGATGTCGGAGGAATACGAGTGATATGAGTGAGGATTGGAGGAATGAATGATGCTGTACATAAAGAAAGTAAGACTGAAAGATAAGTCAACGCTCAGCAAATTTTTATATGTAATATTGCATATTTTGGTGGGCGGATTTGTTGGAATTTGGTATTTTTTCTGGCTTTCACTATTCAGCAGCGTGCCGTCATCGCTGTATGATGATTCACCTGTCTGGCTGTTTGGTTGCATGGTATTAGTCTGTTCGATTGGAATAGCAGTTACATTTTCCGCTCGAAGGACTTGTGGTAATGTGGTCTGCAATATAGCGGCAGGCTGTGGGCTATATGTAATTTTTCAACTTGGCTGTTATTCTGTCGCTACTCTGATTGCGATAATGGTTGCGGCTGCTATTTGCTCCAGTGTTGGAATCGTAAGGATTTGCCTTAGACATACCGGAGCAAGGACTGTGAGCAGGCAAAGATTGGCGATGGCGCGAAGAATTCGCGTCAGGGATCTTATTAGACGGAATGCTTGTATTGCCTGTGGAGTTTGTGCAATCCTGATTCCACTTGCAGTGGGTCACACAGATTGGATGAAATTGTATAAAATCTATTGCAATCAAATGAATCGATCAATGGGAAGTAATGCTGATTTTGATTATGCGGCGACAAATTACTATGAAGATCACGGTATTGAAAAAAACTTTGATACAATCAAACGGATTTACGATAATGATGAGTGGCAAAGTCTTACTACTGAGCAGAAACACGAAACAGTGAAAGCAATTTTTGATTGTGAATGTAAGTATCTTGGCGTGAACAATGCCGTGTCCCTGGAGTTTTCGGATAATCTTCCCAGCTCTCTGTATTACGAGGTTAGGGCTCAGTATGACTCGAATAATAGAAAGGTAATGATAAAAGATGGACTTCTCGATTACGATAATGATGAGGTTTTCATGGTGATTGCTGAGGAAGTCTACCATGCATATGAGCACGACATGATGGAACTTTATTCACAAACGCTGACAGAGTCGCAGAAGTCCTTATGGTGTTTTAAAGATGTGGGGGCATGGATTAAGAATAATGATTCGTATGTGATAGGCGGCAATTTCAGCTATGAAGCATATGAATCGCAACCCATTGAAGAGGCGGCAAAGGAATACGCGACTTATTCATGGGTTTCGTACATGCAAAATATAGGGGATGTTGTAGACGTATGCTATACCGATGAAAATTCTGATTGAATTCATGCGACATTTTGCCGGATAGCAAGGATATATTTTATAGCTTCAAATCACAGGAGGTAGTCGTATGTTTGGAAACGAAAGCAAGACACAGGCAGAGATTCTGAAAATGAAACCATATGCGGAGTTTCTGATACAAAGATTTATTAAAATTTACAAGGGAGATGAACACTATGTCAATGAGTAATGAAACAACAAATGATGCAAACGATTCAAATACCGTGTCGGAGGGCAAATCGCCGTTTACAAGTACAGCATTAGGTTACATCGTTGAGCATATCTTACTTGCGGCGGTGCTTGGATATGATCTGCTATATTTCCTGCCAAAGTTCATTCGGATAGCAGCCTTTGATGAGTCGGTGGTTTGTCTTTCGGTCTGCCTGCTGATTAGTTGTGCAGTCGGGATTCTGATTACATGGCGTGACAGGAAGTGGCAATATATCTGTGTGAATGTACTTGCCGGACTTGGAGCTTATGTCGCTTGGACATTTATGGATTATCTGTCATCAGACAGATTCCGATTGATACTGACGATAGCGGTGGGTGTAGCGATTGTTGGTATGGGTTTGGCTGTATTTAGCCGGAAGAAAAATGAATCAAGCAATGGAGATTTAAAGCTAGATGGAAGAGGTAATGTTCCGGGATTGCAGATCGCTTGGCTGGGGGCCTGCCTGGCGGCTGTTACAGCTTGCATTTTTATGCCAATCTCTGTGAAGTGTATGGATGACGCGGAGATCAAGAGCACATATTATGAAAAAGTCGGCTATGATGCTGTAGCCGATGATGCCTATGAGCCAACATATGTATATGGAGATGAGTATTCTCTGGATAATAATATCGAAACCATCAAGAACATTGATGACAGCATTTGGACGACGATTTCCGATGCGGAGAAGGAGGCAACTTTACAGGCTGTAGCTTACGCCTATGCAAATGATCAGGGACTTGGCAGTAAGATGCAGTTTGTATTCAGCGATGATTCTTACGAGGATGAGTATGGGAAGTATGAATATAATGCGGATCAATCCACGGTGTATATCAGTACAGAATGTCTGTCTGATTCTGAAACAGCTTGCCAGGCGGTGATTCATCAGGTGTATCACATTTATCAGCAGGAACTTTGTGATATCTATATAACACTTACAGACACGCAACGCGCTTTTTGGAAGTTTGATAATTGCGCTGCATATATACGTTATCTGAATGGAGATCCTCTTCTTGGCTATGAAAATGATGATGACAAGAGAAGTTTTGAATTTCTTGCAGAATTAACAGGTGAAACGGAAACGCGATATTATAGAAATCACGTGTATAATTATCTGAATCCAGACCAGGAAGACTAGGGGGGGATGACGTATGAGATTATTAGATGTAGACGGAGAATATGGCTGTATTGCCAGCTGGGTCACTCCCGAGATATCAGAAGGTGGTAGAAAGGTAGTGTTGCACAATGAATTCCTGGGTAAAGAGAGGGAACTGAATCAGGATGAGGCACGTATCCTGTTTAGTATGACCGGAAACAATGATCCGATTGTGGACAGATGTTCTTCTGATATCTGCAACAGCTTGTGGAAAGAATCATATATCGAGAAAGAGGACATAAGAGAATATGAAATATTGGAGTTTGCCGCTACGATTCAGGAGAGCATAGATGAAGAAAATGGTGTGACAGGACATACAAAGATAGAGGTGGATGAGACCGGAGAATATGTAACGGAGCTCGTATGTGAGGAGGCTCTTACAGAAGCAAAAAAGATTTATAACGAAAAGTGGAGAACATACAGCAAGTCGGCTCATCCGATGTTATGGACAGTCGTGTTATCCCTGTTGGGTGTAATGTTATTTTCCTTTGGAGCAACCTTGTTGCCTCGGACGTTGATTTCGGCTGCTGCAAATGACATGGAATGGGAACTTGGTGGATTTTTACTTATGATGTTAAGTACTGTGGTTGTATTCCTCTTAGAAGGGTTTTCGAGGGATTTGTGTCATGGTGCTGTCGGCAGGTTGTTCGGAGCCCGTGTCATTTATAAGGGATTTTTAAATGGTTCATTGCTGCATGGCGATTGGTACCTGATAGATGACTCTGTGGTTATCGGGAAATATTATGCAATCCGAAGGATGCACATCAGGCTTGCCGGCGCATATTGTGACTTCTTGATTGCTTCGATTTTGTCAGGAGTGTTGCTTCACACGGAAAATACAATTCTCTATTGGATTGTCAGCGGAATGTTGTTTGGCATTCTTATAAGGTGCGCGGTACATTTCTTTCCGTCATTTTTACATGAGGATTGTATCCAAGTGTTAGATGCAATGATGCATGCAAATCACATTTCCTATGGACTGAGTTATTTTGGCCGACTGTTTTGTGACAGTGATACAAGGCATGAACTTCTGGCTCAAAGGGGAATCCATGCAGTCGGCGCTTTGCTTGTGTGTACATTGATAGTGTTTCTCCAGATTATAGGGCATATAGGATTTTGGAGCTTGATCATATTTTATGTCGGATTGATGGGGTGATGATTATGGCGTTTGATATAATTAAGTTATTAATATTGGGTGTAAACAGTGGGTATTTCCTTTATACGGGAGCCGTTCAACGGGATCTGATTGATGGCGGAATTGGAGTATTGCTGTTTTTTGTTATGATTGGAATGGTTGGCTTTACATCCGGGCATGAAAGCCTGTGGTCATTTTTGTTCGCTTTTATTGTGATAATTCCGTGTAATATCAAGGTTACAGAGTTGTTGCTGTTCGATATGATGTACAAAAGGTATCCGGATAGCTTTAACATGTTTTATGTAACGGACTATCCGTTTAAAACATTTGGTGTGGCATTTTCAAGATTGCCGGTATGGAGTAAAGTCTTTACGGTAAGTATGGGTGTATTCATTTGTGTTATTATACTTATGGCGGAGTTATATGCGACAGGCTTGATCGTTCAAACAATCTGGCCAGATCAAAAAAGAGACACTTTTCGCTTACTTGTTCCGGCAAAGAAAGCTGAACAGGAAGATGATGTCACTATGCGGGTGACTTGGTCAAGAAAAAATATGTATTATTATGCTCCTGAATCAGAGATGGACGATGAAGTAGAGGAATTCGATTGGAGAGAAATTGCGCTTGAGGGTGATAAACCAGTAGGGATAGTCCGTTATAAGAAACGTACAAAGAATTCAACAATTACGAACCGGTGACATTTGAGGAGCTACTTGAGAATAATAATCGGTGGTGTGAGCGTGGAGGCACTTGCGATGAGGGAGGTGACGCGAATTATGAGTAGTTTTGAATATTGGGATTTGTTTAATCGGAATCGAGTCTGGGTAAGAAATCACCACAAGCGTGGAGACAAGATTCCTGACGGATTGTATCATATCGTCGTTCACTCATGGGTCATGGATTACTACGGTAACTTCCTGATCTCGCAGAGGCAGAAGGGGCGGACGGATGAGCTGATGTGGGAGAGGACAGGTGGCTCTGTTCTTGAGGGTGAGTCTTCGATCGAAGGTGCAAAGCGTGAAGTCGGGGAAGAATTAGGAATAGATCTTGCGGAAATACAACCAGTTTTGATAAAATCAGAGAGACGAGATAAGTATAGTGATTTCTTTGATGCCTGGCTGTTTGTGGTAGACAGAGAAAAAAACATCTGTAAGATTGACAATGTTGAAGTTCTGGACTTTAAGTGGGTGGATTTGTCTGAATTGAAACGTATGGATAACGATGGGTTGCTTGTCAGCAGCTCGCTATATTATGAAGAGGTATATGAGCTTTATTCTTCTTTGAAAAAGCAGGGATTTCATGTTGGAGGGAGCGATGATGTATGAGTATAATGAGGACATTTGTCGTATCGGATATTCATGGTGATTCCAAGAATTTTCACAAGTTACTTGCAGACGTTTCTTTTGACGCAAATGCCGACAAGCTGTATGTCAATGGCGATGTGCTTGACCGTGGAAAGCGTTCACTGAAGCTCTTGTATGAGATTAAGCAGATGTCGGAAGAGCATCCGGGACACGTATTTCTCACCATGGGCAATCATGAGCTGTTCTGCCTTCAGTATATTCGCAGAGAATTATCGGATTTTACATGGCGGGCATTTGGCAGCACGGACACGGTGGAGGAGGTCAATCGCCTCAATCCATCTGAAACGGAAGCTCTTGCTGAGTATATACAGAGCCTGCCGTTATATCTCACGATTGACGGCGCGAAGGAGGGCAAGGATGGACAACTGCTCATGACACATTCCGGCTTTCAGGCAGATTATATTGTCAGAGAACCGGACGGCAGCATCAATGTCGTCAAGACAATCGAGAGCAGTGCACGTTCGGATTTGTTCAAGCATTTGGTATCAAACGATATTCACTACATACCCACTGCAGATCGGAAAGCATTTGACCGGACGGTGTTGGTGGGGCATGTTCCTGTGATGCGTCTGAATTATGACGGCTCATACAAAATTCGCCGGGACCGAAACCTGATCAGTATAGATTCCGGGGCGGGACACAGAGAAAGCGGCGGACGGCTGTCACTGTACGAAGTCGAGACCGGAGCGGAATATTATAGGTAAAGAATGAGATTATAAAGGAAAGCAATCTTTCGTGGATTGCTTCTTCTTATTTTTCAACATGATAAATTCATTATCGGAACATGACTGTGGCACAGAACTGTTAAATGTGATAAAATTTATTGCGAGATTTGAGAAAGAAAACATGCACATGGAACACCTGCGCTGTGTTGTGGAACGAATTACATATCAGAGCGACGCACATGTCGGTTCTGTGCTGTCGCTTGAAGGCACATGGAAAGTGGACAGCAAATACGGCAGGCAGTTTCAGGTAGAGAAATGGGAGGAAACGCTGCCGGCAACAATTGTCCAGAAGTGAATAATCTGTGCCTCAATGAGTTTGATTTGAATTGAAATTGAAATATCTGGTAAGTATATATAAAAAAGATGTTGTTGGATAGTTGTTTATGTATTGAAGGAGTGAGTATGACAACCGAAAAATTAGAGGAAATGTTGCAGGCTGGAGAGGGCTTCACCGTTGAGTATAAAGAGTGCGTAAATGGATTGAATAACAGTGTTTTTGAAACGGTTTGTTCTTTTTCAAATCGCTATGGCGGACATATTATTTTAGGAGTTAAAGAGACAGAAGACCACAAGGGTAGGGTAATAGGTGTTAATCCAAAATGTATTGTGGATATGAAGAATAATTTTGTGAATGTGCTGAATAATCCACAGAAGATGAGTCCGTCATTGTATTTAAATCTTGAAGAATTTGATTATGGTGATAAGAAAATACTATGGGTGTATGTACCGGTCAGTTCACAGATTGAGTTGTGTGGTGGTAGGATTTACGATAGAAACAATGATGCAGATCAGGATATTACGACATCGTCTGATTTGGTGTCAAACATATCGAACCGGAAATCAAAAACATACACAGAACGCATCATCTTCCCATACTGTACAAAAGAACATTTGAAAATGGAGATGATACCGAGGGTAAAAACACTTGCTTTGAACAGGAACGAGAACCATCCGTGGAAAGATATGGATGATATGGAACTGATGAAAAGTGCAGGACTTTACGAGGAAGATATAATGACTGGGAAAAAGGGATTTAATCTTGCGGCAATTTTACTGTTTGGCAAGCCGGAGGTTATAAGGTCTTGTGTGCCGGGCTATAAGACGGATGCAATCTATCGCGCAGAAAATATGGACAGATATGATGACAGACTGATTGTTGAGGAGAATTTGGTAGAAAGCTATGATCTATTGATGAACTTTATTGCCAAGCATACAAATGACAAGTTTTTCCTGATTGATAATGTTAGTGTAAGTGTTAGAAATGCGATTGCACGTGAAATTGTAAGCAATATTCTTGTACATCGTGAGTTTAGTACGGCATTTCCGGCGAAACTTGTGGTTGAACCGGACAAGATATATACAGAGAATTGGAACAGGGCGCAACGAGTAGGACGGATAGAACCTCAAAATTTCACACCGTATCCCAAAAATCCGGTGTTGGCAAATTTCTTTGTTAATATTGGCTATGCAGATTCATTAGGTTCAGGAGTTCGTAATTTGTATAAGTATACAAAAATATATTCGGGCGGTGAACCTGATTTTGAAGAGGGAGATGTGTTTAAACTGACAGTTCCACTTAAAGAACGCAATGAAAGTGAACGTGTTGATGATAATGGCACCAAAACTTGCACTAAAGTTGGCACCAATGGCACTAAAGTTGGCACCAAATCTGGCACCAATGACACCAAAACCGGAACGGATGTACACGAAGAGGATATTGAGGCAAAGATTGTTGAGTTGATTCGTGAAAATAAAAAAATAACGCAGAAAGAAATGCAGGAACAAACCGGAACTTCACTTAGATCAATTAAACGTTATATATCAAAATTGCAGAGTGATGGTGTTATAAAAAGAGTTGGCTCAAGTCGGAGCGGATATTGGGAAATAAACGAGTAATTGTCTATGGAAATTAAACATAGGAAGAATATATAATGAATGAAAGAGATGTAGAAATTAGTAAAAGAGAAGCTAAGAAGAAAGAACGTAGGTCGAGAAAGGACAAGCTTGCAATAGAGAAGAGAATACTTCGTCTGTCGTTTCTGGGAAGCGTTCTGTTTATACTTGCGGAGGGCGTGATGGCATGGTATACCCATTCACATTCACTTTGGACGGACTGCCTGTTCGACTCTGCAGATCTGGTCATGATAGGACCATTCATGGTGCTGGTTCCGCTTCTGTATAAACCTGTGACAGAGAAACATCCATATGGCTATGCCCAGGTGGAATCACTTTTCCTCCTTGTGAAGTACAGTGTATTACTTGCACTCACATGTAATCTCATGGTTGAGAATATAAAGCTGTTGTTTCATGGGGGACATGATGTAGATGCGGGGAGCATAGCGGTATTTGAATTTCTTGTATGTGTATGTTGTGCGGTTATGTATGCGATACTTGGTCATTACAGTAAGAAATATGAGTCTACAACTATTAAAGCGGAGCTGTATATGTGGAAGCTTGACGTAATAAGCAGTATGGGAGTTGCTATAGCATTTGCGGTACAGACTGCTCTGTTGCATACAAACCTGCGTTTTATTACCCCTTATATTGATCCGGCTGTAGCGGTGGTTATGGCACTTCTTCTTATAAAAGAGCCGGTGTGCGAGATATTTCAGAGTATCAAGAATCTTATTCTTTTTGCTCCGGAGGAAGAGACGCTTAGTCAGATACGAGCCATAGTGGATCAGCATATGAAGGATTACCCATATGAGGTCACTTTTCTAGATGTCATCCAGACCGGGCGGAAGCTATGGGTTGAGGTATATATAGGAAATCAGACGGATGTGATACATATAAGTATCATTCATAAGGTGAGAGACGAGATAAAACAGGAGCTAAGGGATAAGTATGATCAGGTGTATATAGAGGTCATACCGGATTGATAGTAAAGCTGTAATACAAAATACAAATGATCAAGGGGATGCAAGGATATTGTTACATTATGAAGTTTTTGAAAGCTCATGTGATACCGATAGATATATAGTTCTGCTTCATGGATTTGGAGGAAACAACAGGGTATGGAAGAACCAGATTCCCTTGCTTCAAAAGAAGTTTAATGTTCTGGCGATAACTTTGCCAAGTCATGGAGACAGTGAACTGAAATTGTCCAAGATGGGAAGTACGCTGGATGTTGTCGTGGGTGAGATAACGCAGGTGCTTGATGAGCGGGGGATACAGCGAGCTGTTTTTATGGGCGTATCACTTGGAACTATATTTATCAAATATATGGAGATGAGATGCGGAAGTTACATAGATAAAGCAATACTTGTGGGGGCGCTTGGCACGGTTGGAAAACCACTCAGGCGTGCTGTCAATGTCTTTGCTAAGATAGGTGACAAACTTCCATTTCCTGTCGTCTACAGAATAATGGCAAAGTTATTTATGCCATGGAAAGTCAGCAAGACAAGCAGGAAGGTGTTCTGCAAATGTGCCAAGGCATTAAACAGTCAGGAATTTAAGGCATATATGAATATTTTTATTGAGCATTTTTCACTTTGTGACGAGTTCGTGAGCAGATTACACGAGGAGAATGTATATATTTCCGGGCGTGGTGATCTGTGCTTTATAAATGGAATCGTGGAGGAAGCTGATCTGACAGATGCGGAGCTGATAATAATAGAGCATTGCGGTCACGTGTGCAACATAGATCAGAGCAGACAATTCAATGATATTATTTCTGAATTGCTTGACATTGAATGAATTAAAAGTGGAATATGATACGACAAGGATATACTATCTTAAAATGCTGATAAATAAGGATAAGGAGACTGTGATATGGCAACGATGAACACGTATACGGGGAACAAAATAGATCCGATGAATATGACAGCTTCAGACATATCAATACAGGATATTGCGCATGCGTTAAGCCTCACGTGCCGCGGTGGAGGGCATGTGTCCTATTTCTTTTCTGTGGCACAGCACTCCATCAACTGTATGAATGAGGCGAAGGCAAGGGGATGGTCAGAGCGGTTACAGCTTGCCTGTCTGTTGCACGATGCCAGCGAGGCGTATATATCAGACATAATCAGACCGGTAAAAGCGCATTTGTCCAATTATCTTGAGATAGAGAGTTCGATCATGAACGTTATACTTGAGCGATTTGGACTTGTTGATCTGAGCGAAGAAGAGAATGCGATGTGGAAACAGATAGATGATGATATGATGAACTTCGAACTTAAGAATCTGATGAAAGGCGAGGAGTACAGGAATACGGACAACCTTAGTTCAGTCCCTGCTGAGGCCGAAAGACCATGGCGAGAAGTGGAAGATGAATTTGAGGCTGAATGTAAGAAACTTATAGAGAAAATGTCAGATCAGACCGGCAAGTAGTCGATAGTGAATAGTTATTTTTAATTACAAAAATGTATGATAATACCTCCCAGGCGGATGATGGAAATATAACAATCTGCCCGGGAGGTATTTGTTTTGACAATTATGATCAGATGTTGTCAAAGTATCCGACATAGTTGACCTTGTATGGTCCATCTGGGAAAAGGTATTCATACAGATCTATAAAATAGTCATCAGTCATGCTGGCGATGAAGTCTACTACGATTTCGTTTGGATCCTGACTGAGATAATTGTCGATGAATTCTTTTTTACCAAAATAATTGCTATACCGGTTTGCATCTTTTATGTAGTTGACATGGTGTTTATACAATATGGAATCAGTGTCTTTGCTCTTAGCCTGCCTCAGTAATTCTTCGTATATACAATAGAACATTGGCTTTATGTTGTCATTATACATTGTGTTGAGGCTGTCATTGTTATATATGTTCTGGTAATTCTCAGTCTTGGCTTTGGAGAAGGTCTCATATACATCAGGATCCATGCTTATATAAGGTTTTCCGTAGCTATTTTCTATGATATTGACAGTCATATTGTGAATTATCTGGGCGTTGGAGGATCCAAGGCTGCCTGCAGAGAAAGAATCATCATTTGGAATGAGACCGATCTTTATTGCATCCTGCCTGTCTTTTCCGAGGTAGGCTATGATATCGCTGATCCTCATGATACAGCCTTCAAGTGTACCTGGGATCTGTTTTCTATTTGCAGAAGGATCTGTGTAGCAGTCCTCCACAGACTTGTCAAATTCTCCCCATGGATCGTCTGCGTTAAATGTCTTAGGTGTATAGCATTGCTGTTCCATTTCGCCGTTGTGGCATATAACACCATCAAGCACCTGGAGGCTGATATTTCGGAATATAAGTTTGTCAAGGACTTTGGCGCTGTGGATGTTGTGGTTGAAGAGCCTTCCGGTATGCTCGTTGTAGATCTCATTCAGATAACGCTCTCCAGCATGACCAAATGGAGTATGTCCGATGTCATGTCCAAGGGAGATTGCCTCTATGAGATCAAGATTGAGTCCAAGAGTCATTCCGATAGTCCTTGCAATTCTGGATACAAGCTGGACGTGGAGTGCACGTCTTGATATGTCATCGTTCTTGTAGCATGAGATAACTTGTGTCTTATCAGAATAGCGATTGTAATAGTTGTTGTGAAGTATCTTTTCCACATCCATGACAAATGCAGGTCTCCACAGATGTGGGGTATCATGGTCTGGCTGACGCCTTATAATGTCAGAGTCCTTGCATGCATATGGGTTTATCTTGCCGTGTTCACGGTCGCCTAAGATCTGTTCATAAACTTCTTTTGATAAAGAATGGTATTTTGAATCTTTATTTACACTCATTAAAAATCTCCTGTTCAGTAAAATGTGATAGTCAACATATGCAGCTGGCTTAGATCATATATATCAGAATGCATATGAATTATTATAAATATTCTTGAGATCATAAGTCAAATGTGCTGAAAGTTATTTATTACTAAGTCGGTATATTTGAGGACCATATGACAGTGATTATATTTTATCACAAACTTTAAAAATACTATATTTTGTGAGACTATTCAACCTTGGGGAAACAATTCATTATGTGCCTGGGAAGCTTCGGGCATGTCGTTTTCTTGCCCGTTTTTGTGCATGGGGTAAAATCGGTTATCTTATGTTCTACATTTTATTTGTCTATGGGGTAGAAATTCACCTTATGTTCCAGCTTAAGTTTTGTGCAGGGGTAACAAATTTTTTATCCCTGAAAATGCCCACAAATGGCTGAAAATCAGCGTTTGACTGAAAATGCAGAAGTTGCTTGAAATGCGTTGAAAACGGCAGAAACACTAGCTATAATGCGTTGCAAGCAGATCTGTTAAATGTCAAAAATTTGGAGGTCGATTGTGAAGAAATATATAGATATCCAGGTGGTAAGGGAAAGAGAAACAATGCTCGATGACATCACACTCCCGGTAAACACAGGGGCATTTCAGGTTGGAGATATCATCAGTATCACGGAAAAAGTGGATGGGGCCAATGCAAGTATACGGTATGACGAAAAAGAGGATGTCCTCAGAGCGTTCAGCCGTAATAATGAGCTGAGTAAGGACCAGAACTTAAGAGGATTCTGGGAATATGTTCAGAAAATGGACAAGGAACCATTTGCAAGGTATCCACATTACATATTTTTCGGAGAGTGGCTTGTGAAACATACGGTGATATATGAAAAAGATAACTATGACAAATTTTATCTGTTCAGCATATTCGATGGAGATGCTGATCAGTGGCTGTCTCAGGACTCTGTGAAATCTATTGCAGATGAATGTGGCATTCCATATGTACATGAACTCTATTATGGGAAATTTATAAGCTGGGAACACTGTAAACAGTTTGCAAATGATCCCGCCTATGGAAAAAAGCAGGAGGGAATTGTCATAAAGGATCAGACAGCTCTTTTGGAGGGACGTGAGCCACATGTTTTGAAGTATGTAAATCCAGAATTTTATGAGATAAAGGTGGATAACCGCAGGCAGAATAAGAGGAAAAGGGATGATTCACAGAAAAAAGCAGACATGGATGAGGCAGAAAGATATGTCCGAATGATCGTCACCGAGGCCAGGGTGCGGAAAATAGTAAATAAGCTTGTGGATGAAGGAATAATGCTCGAAAAAATCGAGAGGAAGGATTTACAGATTATTTATAAGAATCTTCCAAAGAGAATTTATGAAGACTGCCTGAAAGAAGAACCCGAAATCATTCAGAAGGCGGGAAACTATGCCGGAAAGATGTGTATGAAGGTTGGGATAGAGATATTCAGAAAAGAATGGAAAATTTGATACACGGCTATAAGCGTAAAGAGGAACATTTAGATTTTTAAACTACGGGTTCATAGCCAATCAGCCGGATGTGATATAAACTAGGGCATATCAATAAATGAATATGCGGAAGATTTGAAAGATATGAGCAGATACCGAAGACAAAGCTTATGAGACGTTGTCCGGTTGCGATACGAATAGACGGCAAGGCATTTCATACATATACAAGGAATTTTAAGAGACCGTTTGATTCTGTTTTTATGAGAGCTATGCAGGCAGGCGGTTAAAGAAGAGGGTACGGAGGATCCCAAATATATCAAAGTCCTTGATAAGGCCTGTGAGACTGGGGCGATGTTTGATTCAAGATGCTTCAATATACCGAAGGAAGAGGTGACGAATCTCATATATTGGAGGCAGCTCGACGCATCCCGCAATTCGATACAGATGGTTGGGCATGCCAATTTCTCACAGAAGCAGATGCATGGCAAGTCCACCGGTGATATACAGGATATGCTGATGCTTGAGAAGAATATAAACTGGAATGACTTTTCGGTGACATGCAAGAGGGGAAGCTGCTGCATCAGGGGACAGGCAGATGAAGTCCCGTCATGTACAGGAGACAGTAGCAACGAAAATTTCAGAGGATGGATGATAGACAATGATATACCGATATTCAAGGGCGAGGAAAGAGAGTATGTTGACCATCTTATATATATTGGAGAGCAGTAAAAACAGAGAGTATTGGAATAGCAGGTTAAAAAACTAACAGGATAATAGAGTAATGTAATAGCATAATATCAAAGGGGTGTAAAAAATATGGATCGCAGAGAGATGAACAGAAGTATATTTCAGGATACAGAGCGCATGTGCAAGACGGATGCTGAGCTTTCAGCTGTCACAAAGATATCGGTGGCAAATCAGCGCTTTATAGCAGAGGCGGAGGTTATACCAACGCCTGAACTGAATATTTACAAAAAGGCAAATGTGGTTGTCTCAAAGAAGAGAAGCTATGAGGCGGCAAAGGCCTATAAAGGGAATCATGTAGCAGTGCATAACTTTGCATCAGCGACAAATCCAGGCGGCGGAGTTGTAAATGGTGCGGGGGCGCAGGAGGAATGTCTCTGCAGATGTTCCAATCTGTATTTCTGTCTGAACACCCCTGATATGTGGGGAATGTTCTACACACCGCACAGAGCGGCGCATGATCCGATACATAACGATGACATCATATACACTCCAGATATCGTTGTGTTCAAGACTGATACAGATCGTCCGGAACTAATGGAGCGTGATGACTGGTATATAGTTGATGTGATCACATGTGCGGCGCCAAATCTCAGGGAAAACCCCAGCAATAGATATAATTCCGGAGATGGAACGAGAGCGGTGACACCCAGCAATAGAGAACTTCAGGTCATCCATGAGAAAAGACTCAGAAGAATACTTGACAGCGCGGTTATAAATCATGCAGACACAGTAATACTCGGGGCGTTTGGTTGCGGAGCATTCTGTAACGAACCGCAGGTCGTGGCAACTGCTGCGGCAAATGTGGTGAGGGATTATATGTACGCATTTAAGAATATCGAGTTTGCTGTATACTGCAGACCAAGCGACGATTCCAATTATAGAGTGTTTAATAGCGTATTAAGTTCATTGTAAAAAACAAACTGGTACGAGAGAAGACTTGAGTATGCAAAGGCGAACATAAGTCTGCCGGATGAGCCGGATTACAAGGCAATTAAATAAAGGAGTGATTTTGAAATGATTTATATTACAGGCGACTGTCACGGGAGGTTTGGGAGATTTATGTCAGGAGGATTTTCCTGCTGCCCGGATCTAACTGAAAATGATACAGTGATCGTATGCGGGGATCTTGGTTTGCTCTGGGCAAAAGGAGAGTCCTTTGAACAGGACTGTGAATTCTTCGCAAAGCAGTCATTTACACTTCTATGGGTTCAGGGAAATCATGAGAATTACAATATGATAGATGAATACCCGGTGGAGAAGTGGCATGGTGGCAAAGTGCGGCATATAGTCCGTGATAAGGTGATACTTCTTGAGCGCGGACAGGTATTCGATATAGAGGGAAAAAGATATTTTACGTTCGGAGGAGCACAGAGCCACGATATAAGCGGTGGCGTGCTTGATAAGGATGATCCTTTGTTCGAGCATAAATATAATTTGGCAATGGGGAGTGGCAGACCGTTCAGAATATTGAACACATCATGGTGGAAACAGGAGCTTCCGACAGATACAGAGATAGAGGAAGCAAGGGTAAATCTTGAGAGTTGTGATTACAAGGTCGACTATGTCATAACCCATTGCGCATCAAACACTATACAGCTGAAGCTTGAAGATATAAAGAGGATGCATGGACGCCTGCATGAATTGTACGCTCAGAATATACTGACGGATTTCTTTGAGGAACTTGAAGGAAAACTTGAATATTCCATGTGGTACTTCGGACATTATCACGAGGATATGTACGTGGATACGAAGCACAGACTTATATATTATGATATGGTGCCTGTGGTATGGAATTAGTTCGTTAGAGATAGCAAATATCGTGATGAACAGATCATATTTGAAGAGCCAGATGTTAAAAATCACCTGAAATAAAAGGGGATAACATATAAATGTAATTATTAAAATAAGGAGGATACGAATATTATGGAGAAAATGATAGTGACAAGAGCTCTGGATGAGAGAGACCTTCTGATAAAGAAGATCAATGATGCCATAGACAGAGCCAGTTTTGTGACAGTGAAAAAGACATCAGATGATATCGTTATCGGTGGTAAGAAGAGCGTGCAGGAGTTTGATGACGAGGCGAGGGCGGATCTTCAGAGTATAAGGGATCTCATAAGCAGATACAACAGGCTTGATGCAGCGATCCTGCTTGCAAATGCCACTACGGATATAGAGGTGGCAGGGGTGACCATGACGAGGGCAGCGGCAATCAATCTCAGAAAGACTTTACTTGGAAGAAGTTTCTCAAATACTAACTTTGATGACGCTCTTATCAGAAAGATAAATAACGATTTCACCAAGGCCAAGATGGCTATCAATAAGTCACAGGAGAATGCCGACAGACAGAAGGAGGCCATGAGTACAGCGCTTGCTTCAAGTGATAAGAAGGTTCTCAGTGACGACAGTCTGAAAAGCATATCTGCCTACTGCGATAATCTTGTATACAGCATGGTGGATCCAATTGACGCTGAAAAGGTTGTTGGAGACTTACAGGGCAGACAGGATGAGCTTAAAGCTAATCTTGAGAGCGCTATAAGAATATCGAACGCGACTACATATGTAGAGTTCTGATATTTCAGAACGGACAGGTAAATTCTTCATAAGTATTGCTTACAGTACGAATAGCTTCTATTCAGTCCGCAGCACACGGCGATAAGTGTGTACTTAAGCGTTTATACCCAAGTGGTTTAAGGGAATGGCTAAACAGTCATAGGGCAAAAAATATTTGCCGCGAGGGTTCGACTCCCTCTAATCGCGCCAAAATTATCTTGTTGGTCAAATGGTAAGACAATGCTCTGCAACAGCATGAATACAGGTTCGATCCCTGTACAAGAACCCAAATGGTATTCTTCTTTAAGGAAGGCGGGCTTGAACTGTTAATAGTCACCGGTTAATAGATAATGGGTATTGGTTAACTTATAAGAGTGTTGAATAGATATCAGATATATAATAATTGTTCTTTAGGCATCAGAATATGATGCTGAAATCCATGAGAATGGTTAATGGAGGTGCTGACTGATCAGCCCGAAGCTGCCCACATGGCTGTACTGTAAGCAATATTTATAATTTTGCCTGTATTTTCAAAAGTGTTATACAAATTTTAGAAATAATTAATTGAATAAATCCTCCTTGTGATATAAGGTTAGAATAATATATATGATAATGGCGTTTCTGTATTGTGTCAGACATATATATACTAAAAAATATCACAAGGAGGATTTTTATATGAAAGAAGTAAAACAGCCAAAGAAGCCGCTGATATTTTATTATCTGATAGTGCTTATCATAATAATGGTTCTCAATTTCATATTTGTCCCATGGTTTGCTGAGAGAAGTATAGAGGAGGTGGACTATGGTACGTTCATATCCATGACAGATGACAAGAAGATCGATGAGGTAGACATTGAGGCACAGTCAAATGTCATCTATTTTACAGGCAAAGATGACAAGAAGGTGTATAAGACTGCTATGGTGAGTGATGAGAACTTAACCGAGCGACTTTACAAGTCGGGAGCCAAGTTCTCAGGTCAGGAGATCAAGCAGACATCACCGATACTCAGTTTTATACTCAGTTGGATCGTGCCTATACTTATATTCACATTACTTGGAAGAATGCTTGCCAATCAGATGATGAAGCACGCCGGAGGCGGCAAGAATTCCATGATGTTTGGAATGGGCAAGAGTAATGCGAAGATATATGTTAATTCCACAGAGGGAATAAAGTTTACAGATGTCGCCGGAGAGGATGAGGCGAAGGAGAATTTGACTGAGATAGTTGAGTATCTTCACAATCCTGGAAAGTACAAGGAGATCGGCGCTTCCATGCCAAAGGGTATTCTTCTTGTGGGTCCTCCGGGAACAGGTAAGACCATGCTTGCCAAGGCTGTAGCCGGAGAGGCGAATGTACCTTTCTTCTCAATGTCCGGTTCAGAGTTCGTTGAGATGTTCGTAGGTATGGGTGCTTCAAAGGTAAGGGATTTGTTCCAGCAGGCAAAGGAAAAGGCTCCATGTATAGTGTTCATCGATGAGATAGATGCCATAGGTAAGAAGAGAGATGGACAGATAGGCGGCAATGATGAGCGAGAGCAGACACTTAACCAGCTCCTCACCGAGATGGATGGATTCGAAGGCAACAATGGTGTCATCATTCTTGCAGCAACCAACAGACCGGATTCGCTTGATCCTGCACTGCTCAGACCGGGAAGATTTGACAGACGAGTACCTGTGGAACTTCCGGATCTCAAGGGACGTGAGGATATACTTAAGGTTCACGCCAAGAAGGTCAAGATAGGAGACAATGTAGACTTCAATAAGATAGCCAGAATGGCATCAGGAGCATCTGGCGCCGAGCTTGCAAATATTGTAAATGAAGCGGCACTCAGGGCTGTCAGAGCGGGCAGAGGCTTCGTGACACAGGCCGATATGGAAGAGAGCATAGAGGTCGTAATTGCAGGTTACCAGAGAAAGAATGCGATACTTACAGACAAGGAGAAGCTTGTCGTGTCATACCATGAGATCGGACATGCGCTTGTAGCTGCCAAGCAGACTGATTCGGCGCCAGTCCAGAAGATAACCATAGTTCCTAGAACTTCAGGAGCCCTTGGTTACACCATGCAGGTCGATGAGGGCAATCATTACCTTATGACCAAGGAAGAGATTGAGAATAAGATAGCGACACTCACAGGCGGAAGAGCTGCAGAGGAGATAGTATTTGGATCTATTACAACGGGAGCCTCCAACGACATAGAACAGGCAACAAAGCTTGCAAGAGCTATGATAACCAAATACGGAATGAGCAAAGATTTTGATATGGTAGCCATGGAGGTAGAAACTAACAAATACCTTGGCGGTGATTCATCACTTTCGTGCTCGGCAGAGACGCAGACACTCATAGACAAGAAGGTTGTGGAGCTTATAAGAAAGCAGCATGAGAAGGCGGCAACCATTATCCTCGAGAACAGAGCAAAGCTTGATGAGCTTTCCAATTATCTGTATCAGAAGGAGACGATCACAGGCGAGGAGTTTATGAAGATATTGAATTCATGATTCTCTTAGATATAATTTCAGTTACCGGGTGCTGGCATTTTACAATTCCGCACCCGGTAACCATAAGATAGACTTGTACTGGATTCAGAATAGTAGTATTACGTCAATTCCTCGTGGTCAAGCTCCAACAGCTTGAAATGATTCTTTTTGAACTCTATAAGTCCCTCACTCTGCATGTTGGACAGCTCCTTTGACAGTGCAGTTCTGTCGACATTCAGGTAGTCGGCAAACTGTTCCCTGTTAAATGGGATATCGAACTCAGTTGTACCAAGAGAGCTGGCAAGTCCTGAGAGATAATAGCTGACACGCTCACGTATCTTCTTTGGCTTTATATAGAAGATATGAAGAGAGAGTGTGAGACTTCTTCTCGATGATAGGAGAAGAAGATTCTTCAGCATTTGCAGATGCCACGGATAACTGTTGTATTTGCCGGACATGATATCCTGTGCGTTGAGCAGGAATACGATAGTAGGCTCTGTTGCTCTTGCGTCGATCATGAGTTTGTGTCCGGACAGGGCGTATGTTTCACCGAACACCTTTCCAGGAAGTGCTGAACTCAGGATACTTTTGGAGCCCCAGTAGTCAACATTCTCAACAATCACCCGGCCTTTGATGACTATTCCAAGCTCCTCGGTTATTTCGCCGGCTTTGAATATAGTGGAGTTGTATCTGTAATAGTGTTCGCGCAGGATCCCGAGATCCATCATGGTTTTGATATCGGCTTCCGAGATTCCTTTAAATGCCATCATGTTGAGTACTTCAGACAATTGATATTGAGGAATTTTAAGTTTCATACATAACCTCCATCTTATTATTTATTTCTATGCAGAGCAGCAGTCTGCAGCGTAGTATATTATAGTGACAAGGTGTCATGATGCGGGGGTGCGATAAGGCTTTCAGCTATAGAATGTATATTTTTTCAAAACACAGTATATTGTATATGTGTAATAAATTATCCCTTGTCCATACACAATATATATTATTCATATATTTTCTCAAATTTTTTCAAAAAAAGTTATTTAAATCTTTATTACGTGGTTATAACAACCGAATTTATGAGTAAAGTATAATATACTTACAAATGAAAAGCAAGGAATGTGATAAGCATTATTGAATTATAGAAGATTATTCTGTATAATAAGTAAATAGTGTGTCACATTTTCACATATTAAAACACTGAAAGGAGAAATTTTATCATGTTACAGAACCAGGAATGGGAATCATTCACAGGTAGACTCTGGAAGGAAGAGTGTAATGTAAGAGACTTCATCCAGAACAACTACACACAGTACGATGGAGACGAGAGTTTCCTTGCAGCCCCAACAGATGCTACTAACAAGCTTTGGGATAAGCTTCAGGCACTTCAGAAGGCTGAGAGAGATAACGGTGGAGTTTTAAAGGAGGATGCTGATGTTGTATCAAGCATCACATCTTATGGCCCAGGCTACATTGATCCAGAGACAAAGGATCTTGAGCAGATTGTAGGTCTTCAGACAGATGAGCCACTTAAGAGAGCATTTATGCCTTATGGTGGTATCAAGATGGCTGAGGAAGCTCTTCAGATGTATGGATATACTCCAAACGAGAACTTCCACAAGATCTTCACTGAGTATCACAAGACACACAACCAGG